>Ga0214543_1001369_pt1 | contig 46706 bp, 17 predicted proteins | sample CNSS2metaG_FD_160094 | JGI IMG/M metagenome (GOLD analysis project Ga0214543, IMG submission 160094) | Root nodule microbial communities from cowpea collected in UCLA plant growth center, Los Angeles, California, USA - CNSS2 | ecosystem: Host-associated > Plants > Roots > Nodule | place: USA...
ATAAAAATATATATATATATATATATATATATATATATATATATATATATATATATATATATAGAGAGAGAGAGAAAGAGAGACGATGTACATACAATAGTATAATCAAATGTTAGGATTTTATTATAAATAATATGATATAATAAAATTTTAAAAAATAGTTATATTTGAAAAGAAAAAGTATAAATTTTTAAAAAAATGGGACTTAGAATGTATAATTAGTATAATTGATTTTAAGAAAATGTTACTTAAAGAGAAAAATAAAAAAGAATACAAATATAACAATACTCATATTCATATAAATATAACAAGATATTAGTATGATATTATACAAAGTTTTCATTTGCCTTAAAATATTTTCTTTAGTATTTAAATATTATTAATATTCACATCAACTTCAAACAAATAATTTTCATCATTCGTTTAATTTAAAACAAAACTGTCTAATTCAGCAATCAATTTTTAATCATATTTAGATGAATGATTCTGGTCAAATTATATAAACATACCTAAAGTTTAACCTTTTATTAATTCATATCAATAAAATGTCAGATGTAATCAAAATTAATGATTTATATATTATGATACTAATTGTTTATTTTTTTCATAATAACTTTATATAAAGAAAATAAATATAAAAATTACTTATAATTATTATTATGTGGTATGCAACAATTACTTCCTATGAAACAAAACCACCTTCTAGAAAAGAAAAAAAACTGTGTACCAAATCTAAAAAAAAAGAAAAAAAAAACTGTGTAACAATTTGGTATTTTTTATGAAACAAAACTCTGTGAAATGTGTGCCAGTTCTACAAAAGAAATAAAAATGTGTACCCATTTAATATTTTTTATGAAAGAAAATTGTGTGGTCCATCCATTAATGTCAGTATAATATGACATATGGTCCATCCTTCACTTATTCAAATAAATCCGTCAAGTTAAACAACTAATTTTTGATCATATACATTTAAATTAATAATCTCATAACATAATTAAAACATACATTTTTAATTCATTAAAATAAAATGTTTGAAATAACGAAAATTAATGTTTTTTTAATAATGTTACTCACTATTTATTTAGTTTAAAATAACTATAAAAAAATAAATTTAAGTATTACTTAATATATATATATATATATATATATATATATATATCATGAATGTATAATCTAATCGTACAATTTTATTATAAATAGTTTTTTATAATAAAATTTTAAAAAGTAGTTATATTTGAAAAAAACGTATAAATTTAAAACATAATGGCACTTAGAATGTAAGATTAGTATAATTGATTTCAAAAAAAATGTTACTTAAAAGAGCAAAATAAGAAAAAAAAAATACAAAAGATATAACAATACTCCTCTATATTTAAATATAACAAGATATTAGTATAATATTATACAAAGTTTTCATTTGCCTTAAAACATTTTCTTTAATGTTTAAATATTATTAATATTCACATTAACCTCAAACAAATAATTTTCATCATTCATTTACTTTAAAAAAAAAATCGTCTAATTGAGCAATCAATTTTTGGTCTTAGATGGATGATCCTGGTCAAACTATATAAACATACCTAAAGTTTAACCTTTTATTAATTCATATCAATAAAATGTCAGATATAACCAAAATTAATGATTTATGTATCATGATACTGACAGTTTATTTATTTCACAATAACTTTATATAAAGAAAATAAATTTAAACAGTTCTTATAGTAATTATTATATGGTCTGTATCCATTACTTTTTTATGAAACAAAACCACGTTCTAGAAAAAAAAAATGTGTACCAGTTTTAGAAAAGAAAAAACTGTGCACACATATGATATTTTTCATGAAACAAATATGTGCGAACTGTCTACCAATTCTAGAAAAGAAAAAACTGTGTACCCACTTGGTATTTTTTATGAAACCAAATTGTGTAGTCCATGCGTTACTAACAGTATAATAAGACATATGATTCATTTTTGATCATATACATTTAAATTAATGATCTCTTAAAATAATAAAAACATAATTTTTATAATTCATTACAATAAAATGTTAGATATAACCAAATTTAATGTTTGTTTAATAATGTTACCCACTATTTATTTAGTTTACAATAACTTTATCAAAAAAATAAATTTAAGTATTACTTTATATATATATATATATAAAATATGAAGTAAAATCAAATGTTACAATTTTATTATAAATAGTTTTTTATAATAAAATATAATAAAGTTTTAAAAAATAGTTATATTTGAAATTAAGAAAAGGTGTAAATTAAAAAAAAATGGTCTTAGAATGTAAGATTAGTATAATTGATTTTTAAAAATGTTACTTAAAAAGCAAAATAAGAAGGAAGAACACAAAATATAACAATACTCCTCTTTATTTAAATAAATAATATATATATATATATATATATATATATATATATATATATATATATATATATATAAAGATTTACTAAGTCATAACCAATTTATTTATGTATCGTGTTATTAATTATTTACTGATTCATGTTAAATTTATATTGAGAAGTTAAATTATTTAAATATTACTTGTAATCGATATTTTGCTTTTAATATCATAAAACATGAACTTAATCAAATGAAAAAAAAAACTACTAAATTTTTGATTAATTCAAAACAATAAAACTCTAATATAATTAGATTTAATGACTTCCCAATCCTAACTATATATTTATTTCACCATATATTTATATAAGAAAACAAAATTTTATAATAGTTAGTGTAGTTAAAACCATAATCTAGATATAATAAAATTTTATACTAGTTAGTGTAGTTAAAACGATGATCTAGATATTGATTTTTTTATACAAATTAAACAGTTAAATAATATAAAAAGTTTAGAAAGTTAATTTAATAAATTTTTTACCAAGATCTTTAAGATATTAGTATGATGTTATACAAAGTTTTCATTTACATTGAAATATTCACATCAACTTCAAACAAATAATTTTCATCATTCACTTACTTTAAAACAAAATTATTTAATTCAACAATCAATTTTTGATCATATATAAATGATTCTTGTCAAACTAGATAAACATACTTAAAGTTTAACCAAAATTAATGATTAATGTATCTTGATATTGACTGTTTATTTATTTCACAATAACTTTATATAAAGAAAATAAATTTAAACATTACTTATAATAATTATTATATGGTTTGTATTTATTATTTTCTATGAAACAAAACCACGTTCTAGCAAAGAAAACAAGTTGTGCACCAATTCTAGAAAAGAAAATAATTGTATACTCATATGGTATTTTTCATAAAATAAAACTGTATGAACTGTGTGTCAGTTCTATAAAAGAAAAAAAATTGTGTACGCATATGATAATTTCAAAATTTAAAATATAATTAAACGAAACACAACTATGAAATTTATATATAAAATGAGAGTATTGGATTATATATTAGTATATATTTTATAAGAGTACTTATATAATTTTCACTGTTCACTTCTATATTTAATCAAATACCTTAATCACATTAATATGCATAGGAATCTCGCACACCATAAGAAGACTATATATATATATATATATATATATATATATATATATATATATATATATATATATATATATATTTTTTTTTTTTGTACTGGAACATTGAATACACTTTTTTAGTAGCATGTGTGATCGTATTGGGAGCAGTTAGTAACTATGCATGACAGAATAGGTACTTTCAAGTTTGAATTCCAGAATCTACCTCAATGCCTCACCTCAAATTCTAAAGTCTCAATCAAACTCCTATATGGTCTCATTTTACTACTCTACCTTCTGCTTTTATAACCAAGATTCACACAAAAAAGTGTAAGATTCAGTCCCAAGTAAAATGCCATTTATGTCACAAGCCTTTTAAATATTTGTTTACATTTATTAAATTTATTTTTCTGGATAATATGTTTTCAAATATGAATAAACAACAGTTGTAAATTTATGTACAAATTAGTACATATAAATATTAAAAATATATTTTCTACACTTCTAAAATAAACATGTTGTCATATAATAATATCAAGATCTGTCTCTTTCTCATCTCTGCAAGTCAAAGAGTTTGTTGGTTGGACGGACGCATGAAGCTAAACGACGAGAAGCATGATTCAAAGTCACGCCACTGCTATGAACTTTTACTTTTTTTTTAAATATTGAAATAAAATCTATAATAAAAATAGAAATATAATAACTAATTTTAAAAATTTGGTGGCCAAATTTCTAAATCCAAGTTTAGTGGGAAGAAACCATATGTCAACGTGATACCGAATATGATATCCTATGCCATGTTCCGTTGAAAATTCTTGATCCTCGCTCGCTACAGTACCCACACTATGTATATTATAATTATATTTTCATTATTTTGTCATAATTAGTAATAGTCTATTATTTAACATTTAATATTTTGGTGTTATCGCAACACAATACGTGTGAGATTTCTAACAGAGCACTTTCTCTTACATTTGGTTCTCGACTTAAGAATGGTTGAGGATGTGAGCGATTGACACGTTGCAAAATTCGTATCATTTCTCATTGTTTGTGAAAACTTTCAATGAAGTTAAGAACTCGTGGACAATGATGTCAACTACTCTGAGCGTGATTCTGCTTTAGCCAATAAAATAGTTCATACAAATTAAATAATTTAATAAATTATCTTCTTAAATTTATACACATGTCTCACGAAATTATTGTAAAAATAATAAATTTTAATACCAAATATTTTTGACATCAAAATTTAAATTTTTTGAGTGTTTAAAAATAATATGATTATTTTATTATGTAACATTTTCTAATAAATTTATTTCATTTCTAAACATTTAAAAATTAGAGTTAAAGTGCAGAAATTAAAAAATTGTGAATAGGCGAATTTATTTGGAGACATGGGTCCAGGACATGTATCAGTTGGTCAACGACCTTTGACAGAGTTGCTGAAACTTAGGTCCACCATTTCCGACTTTGACGTCATCCTTGTCGGGTTTGTGTGTAATATAAAAAGTATTACTGTAATCTTTTATATATCAATAAAAGAATTAATGTAATTACATTTTTAAAATAAGATTATATATATATCAGATTTATTTTCATTATAATAATTTTAAATCTATATTTATATACCAAACTTATCTTACTAAAAGCTATACATATTCCTAATATTTAACAGAGATCAATAAAAACTTAATAGTTTGTAAAAACTATAAAATGTCTTTATTGACTAAGCGGATTGTAGAAAGTATCTGAATTTGAATTATCTCTTATGTTTTTCTGTATTATTCTTATGTTATGTCTTTGGATAAATACTTATGGTCAATATTTTAAAATATATTAAAAGGATTTTTAAAGTACTTATAGTATCAATATAAATGTCGTTTGAAAACATAATAGAGAAAAATAAATAGAAAAAATCCGAAGGATTCGAAATATCCAATAAATAAGTAGAGTTGACAAATAATAGACATGAAGAAAAATTTATATTTTTGAGTTCTTTAAGAGTCCTGTAGGCCTGTGATAGAGTGGAGCATAAACTTTTGGGGATTTCTTTGAGCACCCTCATATTTCCTTTTAGCACTCTCATAAATGTGAAAATTTCCATTTTATTATTAAAAAGTGGGACTATACAATTTGGAAATATTTTTAACTAATGAATTGTGTAATTTGAAAACTTATTTTACTTTTAGATTGTGCAGTTCGGAATTTTTTCTTTTCCAGAATTTTTTTTTTTCTGAATTTCACAATTCAAAAATAATTCTTTATAAGAGAAGGATTGGAATTATGTAATTTGGAAGTATCTTTATAATTACACAATCTGAAAATAAAGAAAAATAATTTGAAAGTTTTTTTATAAAAAAATTAACTTTGTTAATTTATAGAGTCTGAAAATAAAAAATAATTTTTGAATTGTGCTATTTATAACACTTCATTCCTTCCTTGAATCCATTTATGACCCAACACATTGATAAGGATAATAACGAGGCAAGGAGGGGGTTTTCTACTTGCAGCCTCATGTTTTCTTCCTCCACCCCATACTTTCTAAAATTTCAATTATACCTTTGCTACATTTAATAAAAAAGGATAGTTTAAGATTTTTTGTGTTTTAATTATAATTTCAAATCGTAAAATTCATAAATATTTCGGATTACACAATCCCAAAATTCAAAAATATCAATTCCACACATTTTGTAAAATCTGAAATGTAGATTACATCTGGAATTCTACAATTTGTAATTAAAATTTAGAATACATTCGGAATATAATTACATCTCGAGTTATAATCAGTAAAGTAAATTCATATTTTGATTTTGAAAATCAACATAGAAGTTCAAATTTTTTAGAAGGGATAACTGAGCCAGTTATAAGACTATCGGTGCAGGAAGAAAATATTGGGGTGCAGGAAGACATACATCTCAGGCCTGGAGGCTACGAGGAAGATTAATCTTTTAACCAACTTCATTGGGCTGCACATGAAAAGTAGGAGCGTGCAAAAAAGAAAAGGCCCAAGATGGTTTGGGCCAAGTGAGCCGACTCAGAAAGACCAAGAAAGTGTGAGGCTAACTTTACTTTTATCTACAAGACTTTCAGCTTTGTACAGTTCTTTAATTTTTCAGTGGTTGCAAATATAGAAGGATTCAGTTAGGCTTTTTAATCCGATAATGGCACACATGCCTTAATATAGTAAAATAAATATATTTTCTTAAAAGATATTATGTTTTACAAAATTTCCACATGTTCCCCCTAATTGTCTTATTACATAACAATATTATTTGAAAAATAAAATAAAAAAGTAAAATAATATAATTATAAGTAACATAAAAAAAACCCTAAAAATAAAGAATAGAGTATGAATCTGGGTTAGGTTTGATTTAATTTGAAGGTTAATAAGAGTAGTGGAAAGAGAATGGTTGATGCATAAAGAGGATGAGGCTTTCGTTGCCCACCATTCATCGAAGATAATATATGAAGAGTTGCATGCACTGTTTGAGTCATAATATTATAATATCTCCTACAACATAAACAGAAACAGAGACAACAACACAACCTCAATCTCTGTCTCTAATGGCGCTAAGGATGTGGGCTTCTTCTACTGCCAATGCACTCAAACTCTCTTCTGCCTCCAGACCCCATCTTCTTCCTCCTTTTTCTTTCTCCAGATGCTTATCTACTGGTATTTTTTTTATTTACACTTCTTTCTCCACATTCATATCTCCATTCACCTCATTTCACAACTTCTTTTTCCTTCTTTCACAGTCTTGGATGGATTTAAGTACGCGGAATCACACGAGTGGGTCAAGCATGAAGGCTCAGTCGCCACCATTGGTATCACTGACCATGCCCAGGTTCGTTCCTTCCACCCCTTAATCAGATAACACTAAATTATCGTTTTTTATTTGTTTTCTGCTTGCAAACATCGAGGTTTGTAGGATAGTGTTATCTTACAATTTGCTTGTGTTTAGAAAACTCTGTTTCTTACAATTTAACAGAAAACTTGAGCAGTTGTTTGTGCAAGGGTGTTGAATTAAACTATAACTAGAACTGAAAGTGAAGTGAAGGCTGAAGCTGTGTAATAATTAATTGCAGGACCATCTTGGAGAGGTTGTGTATTTGGAGCTGCCAGAACCAGGTGTTTCAGTGTCAAAGAATTCTGGGTTTGGAGCTGTTGAAAGTGTGAAAGCATCAAGTGATATAAATTCACCAATCTCCGGGGAGATTGTCGAGGTCAACAAAAAGCTCAAAGAAAAGCCTGGCCTGGTGATAACCCTCTTTCTTTCTACCATTGTTGTGTGATTTGAATTGCAGTGATGATTTTGGGTTTTTGTTGTAATGAGAAGCTTAATTATACTTACTTTTTGCATTTTTGGCACTTAATTAAGGTGAACTCAAGCCCGTACGAAGATGGATGGATAATCAAAGTAAAGCCAAGTGATCCTTCGGAGTTGGATTCGTTGTTGGGTCCAAAGGAATACACAAAACATTGTGAGGAAGAAGGTGGTAGTCATTGAAGTTTGATTTGGCTCCTGCACTTGTATGTTCATGTTTTTATCATCTTATTGTCTTCTGAACAATTTTTTCAATCTGCAATAGAACTGTTTCTTTTCAGTTTTCCTTTCTCTGCTATTCTCTTCTGCCTCCGACACTTCACTGTGTCTGCGTTATGATCTTGTCATAATAATAAACCTGTTTTTTAAAGAAATAGGTATTACTTTAATAGAAAAGTAATTAACATTGATGCATCATTTGAAAGAACACGTTCTGTTTGAAGCAAAAAGAGCTGTGGCTGTATGTTTATGTTTTCTTGTGGCCAAATATTTTTATGTTTGACATTTGCGGGTATGATGTAATGTAACCTTACAAGTTACACCTTAACTCGACTAAATTTACTAAAGTTCTATAATATCATATTAGAAAAAGTTGATTTTAAGTTTTACATAACTTTATAGACTAACTTTATTAAAATGATGTAAAATTGATTTCAGAAAAAAATAGTTCCAACAAACTTTCTTACTCCATCAAATTAAGCACAGTAATATTGAATTCCAGATATTGATTGATTCTTATACCTTATTATATATATATATATATATATATATATATATATATATATATATATATATATGAAAGAATTGAATTATGCTAAACTCTTAAAAATTGAATATATAGAATTTGTGAGAAAAAAATTGTATCAAAAGAGTGATTGGTGTCTTGGTTGATGAAACAAATAAAAGATAATCACAGCTAAAATTCGAAAAGTTCTAAAATAAGCTATAATAATAAAATAATTTTGTTTGTGAGATCTTTGATAATATAACATAATTTAAATCTTATCTATCAAAGAGAAGAATTAATATAAAATAATTGATATTTTTCTTTATGTCTTTTATAAGGTGTTTTTCTTTCAACTGTATTTGATTTGACACGTCCTTATTATGATTTTCCTTTTGTGAAAGAGATCAAAACAATTATTTTTATCAAGCTCTTAATAAAATGTTATTATCTACTAAAGGATTTGTAAAATTTTAATTATGGATAAAAATCATTATTAGTTTTTGAATGGTCAATTTGGTTGAAAATAATTTTATGATAATTAATATTTTAAATAGTTGGAGAAAAAGAGTAAACAAGGTGAAAGAGGGCAATAATCATAAATTATAAACTTTTAGATCCTTGAAATCAACTTATTTTTTAAAGATCTTTTTTAAATATCCATTATTAATATTATCCCAAATTTACGCAGGAAATTACAAACTAGACCTTCTTTTTATTTTACAAAACCAGGTAAAATATTTAAAATTATCTTCGTGCCCAGGTGTAAAACAATGACAAAAGAAAGTAGACTGGCTTTAAATATTGGTATAAAATAAAGACCGATACAGATAAATATATCAGAGAAATTTTAAGGATTTAAGTTATGACTATTTTCCTGCACGATCAGTGATTTATTATTTTTTGTAAAATTAAATTACATGGTTATGGTATAAGGATCAGATAGCATAAATTTGCTAAAATGGAATACTATAGTACACTTGGAAATATAAAGAAGGATGATATGAACATATTAAATTATAATTATAAAAACTACAGAAATTGTAATTACCGAAATTTGTTCCAAAAAGAAAAACCAAAGCCTTTTTCTTCTTTTTCTCTCCCTATTTTTCCACTGCCCAAAGCGAAAATTACACAACTTTTTCTTTTTTCAAACCAAAGGAATCTCCAATAAAAAAATAAATAAGTTACTCATTTTATTTTCTAAAATTATCATAACTATTACATTCTTTTCGCGTATAAGCTCTGCAAAACTATTTGCAACTTCTGCAAGTGTCGCATCTTAAACTTTGATTTGATCAAATGACTCTCTAAATTTTTTTACTTTTATGTATCCTATGATTTATGTGAGTTTTATAATTCTGGCAGAGCAGTTATCTAAGGGTCTTGGCAATGGTAGATAAGTGATTGGACAATCTGGGTTCACTCTCTCCATCCTGCAACATTCAAATGTTTAAGACCAATCAGATTGAAAACCTTTCTTCACAAAATAATATAAAAACAATGCTTCCTTTGACTAATTAACCTTCTAAGACCAAAAAAATTCAAAAAAAATTCAAAAGTAGATGAAACCTGTAGTTAAGAAGAAAATGATGGAGGAAAATGGTGATCTCAAGTTTGGCCAAGTCACTCCCAGGACAAAATCTGCTTCCTAATCCAAATGGAACAAAAGAACCTGCTCTTGCTGTGTGATTCTGCACAATACATAATTTTACCACAAGTAACATATCATCATCTTCTGTTCTTCAAATCAAACTCAATGTTCAAGAACGAGTGAAAGAACATTTTTTGCAAAGTTAATTACACATACTTCCCATCTGGAAGGATCGAAATCCTTTGGATTGTTGTAAGTTCCAGGGTCCATGTGCACCCCTCGGTTCCAAACCAGAACTTTCCAACCTTTGGGTATGGTAAAACCTGCAAAATTTTTCATTTTTTCGTAAATGCTAAGGTATTGTAATGAACAAAAATTATCAAATGTTGTAAGAAGCACTGATCAAATAACTGTAAACTAACCATTGATGCTGAGGTCCACCTTTGCCTGTCTGAAGTTCGCAAACGAGATAGATGTTTTTCGCAGCATCTCATCGATAACCTATCAGAACACAGTTTTCTCAAAACAGCTTCATTTTTTCATCTTAATGGTTCAAGACCCTCATAAATCTATATACCTTTGAAAGATATTCCATTTGCTTAATTTCCTTCAGGTTCAGCCCTTTCTGGGTGGAGGGTCTTGCTTGCATGATCTCTTCTTGTTCTTTCTGGAAGGTGCAAAGTTTTGTTAGTAAAAAAAAAAAAAGAACCCTCATAAACAGTATACAAAAATGAAGCTAAGAAAAGGTAGATTGAGAGAGAAAATTTTATGCAGACACTGATACCTTAGCCCTTTCGAAGAAATTCGAGTGTTGTGTGAGGTAGATGATGGTCCACAATATTCCATGAGCAGAACTTTCGTGACCAGCTAACAAGAACACCAGAAGCAAGTCGATAATGTCTTCATCCCCCAGCTGCTTACCCTCTTCATCTTTCACTTCCATCAATGAATCCATCATATCCCTTTTCGTCTTTCTTTTTCTACCATTGCTCCTTCTCTTTAACTCCACCACACCTTGCAGCAACTTCGTCAACTTCTTTCGTGCCTGAACACGCATACATTAAATATTAAAACCGACACAACATCATAGAATTACAAGTTTCACAAGAAATTACTTAATTAACTAACGTTGTTCCTGACTTTCATTAATTAAGGATGTGGTCTAGGTTTAAAATAATAACTAACCTTGACTGCTTTATAGAAAGCAAAGCCTGGGACATTGATAGGCAGTGACTTAATTCCACGACTAAAATCTCTGTACAAGTTTTCGATGAAGCCAAGATCCACATGGTGAACATCGGAGCCCATGAAAATGGTGGTGATGATATTAAAAGCGAACTTTCTCAGCTCTGTGAGGAACTCAGAAGGGGTGCTCTTGGAAGACAACTCTTCCAGCACTTTGACAGAAGCATCTTCTATGAGAGCTACGTACATGGACAATGCCTCGTGGCCAGTTATGGGAGAGGTGGTTAAGCGACGAAGACGCTTGTGTTCCTCGTTTGAGATGCCATGGAACGATCTCTTTCCAAAGAGGGTGGTGGTGGAAGCAGGGTATCCAAGCTTCAGTTGTTCATCGTCTGTGAGAATCCTACGACATGTCTCTGGCGTGCAAACGATGATGCTAGGGCTTCCAAATAAGAATGTTCTGTACATACCAGTCCTGCCATATCTGATCCAAAACATTATGGGAATGAATTCATGAGTAAACATCCTTATAATTTTTATATAATGTTTCATTACAAGACTTATATTCACATTTAGATTCGCAACGAACATTTTCACTGTGGATTCATTCTTTAAGTAAAGTGTGGAGTGAAGAGAAAAGATATACCTGAAAACAAGATCATAGATAAAGGAATCAGGATCAGATTTGAAAGCTTTGAAGAAGGTGAACATGTTCCCCAAAAAAGGCCAACCCAGATGACCAGGTGGAAGACGGTGTTGAATGTTTCTTTCCACCCTTGAAACATAGTACCATTCATTCACTCTCCAAAGAAATCCAAAGACAAATGCATATCCACCCAACAAAGCTGCAATTAGGATGAACCACAAAGAATGCAGAAACACCATGCTGGTTAGTCACATGCAAAGTCCAAAATTGTTGAGCGGTATTTATAAAGATTTTGAGAGAAATCAACTCATTTATATATGTATTGTCAACTATTAATCCGTTTATATACTGATTATTAAAAGGTTTTACACATCTAATACATAAACTTTTTACTCTTTCATAAATACCTCTTTGACAAGTTATACTGGTTATATAAATTTGATAAGGTACTTTTATAAGTGAAAAAAGGGCTTATATGTGTGAACAGATCACCTTTCCGTACTCCCTCTCTTTGTTGAAAAACTAGGTATTGGTGATTGATATGTTCGTGGTGTGATGGGATTAATATTTGACTAATGAAGGCTAGTTATTTGAGTGAAAATTTAAGCAAAGATCTTTGGGACCCAACTCTAGAATTAATTATTTACTTAATTGGTTAATTAGCATTAATTGTGTTATACTCCAATGTATAAAGAAACGACTTGCCTACTTTATATGGTGAATTAGGTGTCACCTTATAGAATATATAGTTAAATGATACTATTGTGTTTGAGTTCAAAATGTAGGAACATATCAAAATCAGGGAAGAAATTGTAGTTCGTAAACCTGTGAAGTTTGACAGATTCTATGATTCGCATAAACTTTCTTACCATGTTTTTGTTTATGTTTGATTGAATAACGCCCTTGTGTCTGCAAGGTGGCAACAGGTTGGTTGATATGACGTTGTATTTTCACTAAAATGCTCCAATATTACTCAATTTGAAGTGAACAACAAGTTTAGTTCAATGCTCCACGCGTATAACCATTTATATATAATTGTACATTTTAAGTTTATTTATTCTCATAAGTTTCTTTCTTCAAAATTTATACCAAAGTATGAATTTCTTTCTCTTGGAACAAATTTTTCATTTTCTACTCGTATACGTATCCGTGATTTCTTGAGAAGTTATTTGTGCCACTTAACTATATAGTGTTGGAAATGAAATGGAGATGGGGGAGTTGTGTTATTAACTTAATAATGGAAAAAACTATTTTGACAATACACATTCTATAAATAATAATAAATATTGAATTAAAACATAAATTAGTAAAAATAATAAGAGTGTGAAACTATGACATCCTTAAATTTATGTGTTTAATTTGCATACGATTCGGAAGCAGCTGGTTAAATAATATTACAGAATTGACTAATAATGTTGAAAAATGAGGTATATTAAAAATATTTTATTCATAATTTTTTTACTGATAAACTCTTGCAGGAAGTCGCGGGACGGTGTCAGTTCAATGCTTTGGGTTACCTTACTTGATTGGTTCATTCATACGAAGAAACCAAATTAAAGTACTCGTTCAAAGTACTAATATATTTTTAAAATTTTATTAAATTGAATTAAGGAGATGTGCTCTGAATTCAATTTCTCAGAATAATTTGCAAAAGTGTTACAGAGTTGACGATTATACAATTGAAGACGAGGTGTAATTATCGCGATATTTGCAATATAACTACAAAATTTTGTAACTCAGTTTCTTTGATAAATCAGTTGAGTTATCAAAAATAAAATTTAATCAATCGTCTATTTTCTTACTTATTCCTATTAATAGAAATTATTCAGTTAAGGTCTCATCATTAATTAATAAAACCTGACTAATATTAAGCAGTAAATAGCAATATTACAATAAAAAAACATTTTTTTTAACAATTTAAGTAACAAATAACTCTTACAATAATAATGATAATAAATATGAAAACATGACACCTTTTAGATTCTTGTTTTTTTGTAAAATTAAAAATTTCTAATTGTAAATAACTCGATTACTTTCATTAAATTTTAAAATTTCAATGTTTAAAAGTCTTTATCTAAACAATGTGTTTAATTATAACATTTTAAATTCTTTGAAAGATAAATCACCCTCTTAAATTCCTTGTCTAAACAAATTATAAGCTACATTTGCTTATATTTTTCACTGAAGGGAAAAAAAAATTGAACTCATGCACATTAAGTGAAGAACCAAAAATACATTGAAGTTTTTATTGTTTCCAAAATTACGTAAAAGGTCTCAAATGGAATAAAAACTCAATTCGATCTCATTTTATCTTGGCAAATTTTGTTTTCAAATTTACAAATAGAGATGTCTCCCCATTTTACCATTACTTAGCCAAAAAAAGAAAAATTCTTAACGCATACTCAAAATTGTCATCCACATCCCCCAACCGTAGCAGAACCCAAGATTTTAGTGTCACTTCTCCAGATTGAATTTTCCATTAACATAAACATAACAGACTACAGAACCAGGCATGTGTGACTGGTAAAAACAGGTGATTGAAGATAGTCCACATAGTATAGCCTTAACCAATTTATAACATTCGGTACAGCAGAAATTCAAAACATAATAGTGTAGCATATATTACAGTCTATACTCCTCTTAAGTTTTTTCAGATTTTGACATCGGGAGATTCAACATAGGAGATTGAAATCAATTCAGACCTAAATTTGTCATCCCAATCAACATTTGGTCTTGCAAAGCCATCTGCTTCCTCGCTTTCAGGCACAATATCTGAATCCAGAATTTTATCAGGTAAAGAATCAGAGATAGCAATGAGTAACTCACGTGCCAGCTCCTCAGATGCCTTCTTGCTCGGTGATTTGCAATCCATATAACTTTCTGATATTTCCTACAAGTCCAAATTTGTTTTGAGGATCCAAAAAATCGGATATTCCCAACATAATACCGCTTGTTTCATTCTGCCTAATCAATTACAATCATTATTATTACCACTTTTCTTTTTCTTTTGTCAGTGATACTAATAAGGGGATTGAAACCATTGCATGTGTTTATTGTCTTTGTGTGCATTGCTGGAGAAACCCAGTTTTCTATTATATCTTAATCTCATTCTCATACACGAATCATATGGTAAATAAGTATTAAAAATGAGTTTATGGAGTAAATGAAAATCATTTAGATAAGTATCATCAGAACTAAAACATGGCATCCAATGAAATTAATACAACACACAAATGTAAAAAAATGCTAGTAATTTTGAATGACATATGATCAATATCACCCTTTTCCTTGAAATATTTCCAGAAGAGCCACAAGAAAAAACATTACAGCAGCATATTGAAAGTGAATGCAACGTTCAGATACTACTTTCAGGGCCATTCCCCTAGTATGATAAACCCCCAACACATTGAACAGTTACGAACGTAACCAAGGAAGTACATGCAGCAGATATAGAACTACCAATAAAGAGAATTTAGTGACAGTCACGCCACTGACAAAGTAAGTAATGGCGTGAATTAGCAACAAATGAGGGTAGGTTAAGGCTAAGAATAGTGACAAATGACGAAGCTGTCTAATTTGAATAGTTTAGAGACATCCATAAAACCGGTGAGTTATCAAGAAGGTGAAGATAGGTTCCACATTCTGTGTTACTTGATTATTCAATTTTCTCTGATTGGCTAGTTTCCATTTCATGGAGTACTTTGAGTGGTTTGACAATACAGATGATCAGATAGCATGTTCAACACAGGGAACCAAGGCTTACCTAAAGTTTGGTAGACGGGTGTTGAAGATAGAATAATGAAACACACAGAGAGTTCTTGCATAAGGCAAGGATGGGCTCTTGGAGCCTACATTCCAAGTGGTCCTTGACTCGGAAGGGTACCTTGAATATCCTACAACTAAGAAACTCTGGCCTAACTAGGGGAGACAACCTCTAGGAGGCCGAATGAGATGACAAGAAACAACAAGTCAGATTCCTTTCAACATTTTCAGTTGGCATTCAAAGTCTTCTTCCATTGCACTAATTATCTATAAAGGCAAATGAACGGTAATTGCTAATTCAGTCAGAAGGGTTAGCCAAAAGATTGTCTAACACAACCAAACACTGGGTGGATGCTTACAGAACACTAGGTGTGCATTCTAACTTCATTTTTGTATTCTCGGTTTTATGTCTATCTTCGATCTTCTAAGCCAACATAGATCTGATTTCTTGAAGAAGGATTCACTTGATACTCACACACCCAAAACAGAAAATACCCATTCTGATTCTTCCTGTCAACTACCAAAGAATTCATAAACCCGAAACACCAGAAGGATTATTCAATCAACCATGATTAATTATTACAATTACTATTCTTAGTGGCCTTTTTATCTCTTGAAACTAAAAGTGTAATGAACTGGTTCGATTCCACGGGATCAATATCAATAAAGAATAAATTCAGTATCATATAATCTTGCAACGAATCTAATTTTCTTGCAATTCGTTTGTTGCAGTTGGCGATCAACATCTCGAAAAGAGTTGCTGATTACAAGATGAACCTATATTCACGTGAAAAAAAAAGAGCGACACAGAACATTCCATAATAACGAAAAGCACTATAGAGATTAGGGATCGAAAAATGGACAAGGCTACCTTATTTTCAGCGCTTCAAAGATGAAATCGTCTTGACCCTTTCTTCGCCTTCTCCACCCCAATCTTTTCTTTACTCTTTCCTAATTTCCCGTCCGTTAAGAATTAAGATGATAATGTTTCTATTTTTTCAATAAAAGTTGGCGCTTTATATTTCTAAAATTAGGTATATGTATAAAACAAAAGACAAACTCTTGATTGGATTACTCTAAATTAAAACAAAAATGGACATTAGAATTTTCAAGTTTTACAAATATATATATATATATATATATATATATATATATATATTAGTGTACACAGCACTGTCATGTTTACGTATATGATTTTTTAAATATACATTATATTATATTAATAAATGATGATAATATAATATTATTAAGTTAATATAAAATAAAATTATATTTATTAAAAATAAAATAAAATATATAAAAAAAGATGAAAGAATAATTGTTGATAAATATAAAAAGTAAAATTATAAAAATAACAATTAATTTTTAAAAATATATTAAATAATTATATTTTAAAAAATAAAATTAATATTTTAAATACGGATACAAAAGAGAAAATCTTTTATATATATATATATATATATTTTTTTTTTTCAAAACTTGAAATTCTCATTTTAATATAAAGTTATTGAAAATAATTTCTACGAAATTATTTCTATTTGACATTAAATTATAAAACATGGAATGAGACATCACTTGCATCTTAAAAATGTTTTTTTTTTCTTGGGATGAGTCCATAAACAATAAATTTTAATTAAATTAAGAAATTAAAAAAAAATCAAGAGGAACACGATAATATAAAGTTTATTTGTGAATGGATTAAGATATAATAATATTCTGGATCTTTCAATCTTCTCATGCTGTGTGTGATATTGAAGAGGAACACAATTTTATGAAGTTTATGTGTTTCACTATAACTTAAAAGATTAAATTCATTGTGTTTATTAATTTTTTTTCTACAATTATTTGAATTTAATTTCTTTTAAACCTCTTAATGATTTAGTTTATTTTTTCCAAACTGCTTTTAAAATTTAATTCAGTTTTATATTTATCCAATTCATTTCACATAATTTTTTTCCAAGACCTTGAATTATATCACTATTTTTTACTATGCATATTATCTTACTTTTTCCAAACTAAATAAGTATAACCGACAGTCATCGTGCATATTTATCTGCATAAGGAATCAAATTAGAATTGTATATTGAAATTTGACATTTTATTATTTTATCAAAATTTTTCAAACAAATGATACACTTGAGAAAGTGATTCAGCAAAGGCCAATTACATCTTTTTTGTTACATTACGTTTATTCTCTCGATCTTTTATAAAATAAGAAGATGATGAATCATTAACATCAGTTTTATTTGATATTTTTTACTTTGTAGGTGAAAAAGTTCTTAATAAATAATCTCACACACTTTTTTTTCTTTATACTTGAAAAACAAACATTTATTCAAAGGAATATTGTAAGTTGTTTTAATATTGAAGATACAAAGATTATGTGGACAATAGGTAATTTTTCATAAAACAAAATTGTGTAGTCCATCAGTCATTTATTATTAAACTAAATTGCGTGATTTATCTGATATTTTGTATGAGATAAAACTGTCTGATTAATTACTTCTCACAAAACAAAACTGTGTGCTCTATCAGACACTTACCAGGAAAGAGAACAGTGTGATCAGTCAGTTACTTTCCATAAAACAAAACTGTGTAGTCCATCCGTTACTTTAGAATAAACAAAATTGCATTTATCATTCACTTACTTTAAAACAAAATTGTCCAATTCAACAATCAATTTTTAGTCATATTCAAATGAATGGTCCTCCTCAAACTGAGAAACATACTTAAAGTTGAACCTTTATTAATGATTTATGTACTAAGATACTGACTGTTTATTTATTTCACAATAACTTTATATAAAGAAAATAAATTTAAACATTACTTATAATAATTATTATATGATATGTATCCATTACTTTATATGAAACAAAACCACGTCTTAGAAAAGAAAAATAGTGTGTATTTATCTGATGTTTTTCATGAAACAAAACTGCGCGGTCCATCCTTTACTATTAATAGAATAGAACATATAATACATCATTCACTTATTTAAATTAAACAAAATTAATTTATGATCATATACATTTAAATTAATTTAAATTAATGATCTCATAAAATATAGAAAAACGTATAATTTTTTAACTCATTACAATAAAATATTGTATATAACCAAATTTAATGGTTTCTAATTATGTTACTAACTCTTTATTAGTTTGCAATCACTTTATGAAAAAAAAATTAATATTACTTTAATATTATATATATATTACTTAATTAATATATATATATATATATTAATTAAGTAATATTTAAATTTATTTTTTATTGTAAACTAAATAAATTGTTGGTAAAACACCAGAAATGTACACCTTTTATATAATGAAACATAATTAAATGTTACAATTTTATCATAAATATTTTTTATAATAAAATATAATTAAATTTGAAAAAATAGTTAAATTTAAAAAAAAAAGTAAATTTAGAAAAAAATGGACTTATAATGTAAAATTAGTATAATTGATTTTTAAAAAATGTCATTTAAAGAGTAAAATAAGAAACAAGAACACAAAAATATGACAACCCTCCTCTTTTAATATATATAAATAAATTAATTATGACTAGATAAATATTAATATATATATATATATATATTAATATTTGTTGAACCTTATATAATTTATTTATATATTATGTTACTAATTATTTACTCTATTCATAATAAATTTATATTGAGAAGATAAATTATTTAAGTATTAATTGTAATCATTATTTTGCTTATCTATCACCTTTTATAAACTAAACTCGCATGAATCATTTACAATGAACTCAGGCAAATGAAAAAAAATATACTAAACTTTTCATTAATTGACAACAATAAAACTCTAATATAATTAGATTTAATGACTTCATGAATTAGCATTTCCAACTATTTATTTATTTCACCATATATTTATACAAGAAAATAAAATTTTATAGTAGTTAGTGTGAGTTAAAACCATTTTCACAATAATGTTATCATTTATAAAAATTTTAATTACTTAACTTATTACTATTAAAAATAATGGTTAATTTATTTAATAATACTATTTTTTAGTTAAAATTACATATGTTTAACTATTGAGACATTAATAGTGTCTCTCAATTTGTTTATTATACTTTTTCTTAACTAAGTTAAAATTTAGTATTGACATTGATTTTAAGTTATATATATATATATATATATATATATATATATATATATATATATAATTTCTATATTAAGCAATAATGTAGAATGTTCAAGGGCTCTTACAAAAGCCCATATTTTCATGGGCTTATTGGGTTCAATGTTCGCATAATGGAAAACTGAACAGTAAAAGGATTTATCTTTTTGTACTTTCATAAATATCAAAATTCTAACCTTGTTATTAAAAAATAATTTTTAAATTGTATAATACGAAAATTATTTTAATTTTTGAATTGTGCAATCTAAAAAATACATAAAAAACTATGTAATCTGAAAATTTTCTTTCTTAAATCTATCCATAACACAATCATAAACAAACTTGTAATTGACATTGGGATAGATTAATCTCTGAACCTTTCCCATGAAGTGCATATGGAAAGAAAAAATAAATATATATCCACATTAAAACTTAAGGAGTCCTCTCTTTATGATTTAGCTTCATTCTATGAAAGTGAATTTAGAGATATGTTATATCAATTATGCACATGTAACATGCATGTTTGTTAAGGTTGTAATGTAAAGAGTTAATAGAATATTAACGTTAATAGCATGAAATTATTTTAGGGTTGGAGAAAATAATATGGAAAGTATGTAATAATTCCAACCTAAACATCTCTTATTTTGGTGACTAATAATTTATTGAAGACATAAATAATTGAAGGTAATGTTGAGATGAGGTAATGGTGTTGGAAATCCAAGTGTCCATTTTTGTTTTCTTTTTTGTTTTTTTTTGAGACTCTCTCAAAAGTGTTATGTGTTTGACAGAAAGGTCTAAAAAGAAACTGCTACATTTAGGTTTCATTGCCAACATCGTTACTATATATGCATTAAGATTTTAAGATTAAAAAAAGAACGTGAAAGTGCAGTTTTAGTGCTTTTTATTTATTTATTTTTTCATAATTGAAGCATCTATTTACGAAACAGATTTATTAGGCAACCTAATATAGTGGAAAATCCTAAGTGAGGATAATGAATATTGGAAAACAGAGGATTATTGAGAGAAAGCAAAATGTAGTGCTTTGCTTATTCATTAATTTTGTCCTTTCCTTTTTATTAAGGGTCATTTCCATTCAATCACTCTTAATTTAAACCAAAATCACTGGGTAGGTTCTTTCTAACTCCATGTAAGGTTTTTACGTATACTTTCCACATTATATATATATATATATATATATATATATATATATAAACCTATTTAAATTCTGTTTAAGAATTTATATTAAGAAGTGAGTTTTAAGTCGTGCGTGAGACTAGAAATTAATGGATAATTCGTTAGCAATTCGATATTGGGTGGAACATAATGTCCAACCAAGCAATATCGTTAGAATAGACTTTAACGTGACTCTCTGATATCATGTTAAAAAATGAACTTTAAATTCAACTCGACACCATAAAATCGACTTGTAATATGAGAATTATACCTACTTATATATATATTGTGAATTGATCTTATCTCTAATTGACTTGGACCTTCCAACAAGTTAAAAAAAAAGTGAATAAGTTTCTTCTTAAATTTATAAAGATTAAAACTAAAAATTTAGATAAATTATATTAAAGTTTCAACGAATTAGCTTGTGCTAAATTAGTTTTCATTTTGTGTATTTTTTCTATTGCTTTTTGTTCAGAAAGTTTTACTGAAAAAATTGTCTGGACAGATAAGAAATGTTTGGAACTAGAAAAGGCAAAAGATTATATTTGTTTTTCTGAAATTGCTTATAAAGATGTTATTTCATAAATGGTGGCACCATGACCGAATAGTGGTTCAACCTTGTACGCAATAACTTCTTTTGCTGTTCAGAGGAATTCAAAATCATATGGCTTTAATAATATGGGATTGGATGGGAAATATTTGTTCTTGTATCAGCTTTATTATTATTTTTCGCAAATTTAATTAATAAATAATAGATGATTCACAATAACTAATAATTCTAAAAGAGTACATTATTTAGGACAGGTTCCTTGCACAAACGTTAAATGATGTAAGAAAACAAAGAGATTATAATTCCCATGTTTCTCAAATTTCAATTGTGAATAAAAATAAAAGTATTTATATTCTTAAATCTAGAGAAAATAAAAATAAAACACTAGCAAAAATAAGACTAAAGAAAGTTTTGCTTACTTGCATTTAGCTAAATTTGAAGCGTTTGAGATACTCCTTCTTCCTCTTTTGGATACAAGTTTTAGATCTTAAATTTTCCTCTTCATTCATCAGTCACAGCTTTTGTGTATATAAGTGAGAACATATTTTATAAAAATGACTTAAGCTTAAATCTATTATTTTAATATTAATCTGATAATATTAATTAATACCAAATATTTATCCTTTGAATAGGAAAAAAAATTCTTTATTCTCTTTCTTATCCATCTCTAATTATATACACAAACAATAAAAAAATAGAAAAATATAATTTCTAAATATATAGAGTATAAGAGGAAGAAAAATCTATTTGTATCTATCGAAGTAATTAAACAAAGTTTCTTAGAAATAAGTAACACAAATAAGACATATATCACGTTTTAGATACAAGTGTAAAAAAAAAAAAAGTGCGATTATTGTCAATTGATAAAGTAACATAATTGATAAGTAGTTTGTGGGTTATCTATCATCTATGCTAGTGCCTAAATTTAGGTCTTCAATTACGACATAATTATCACTTGTTTAAAATTCGCTTATTGTTTTTTAAGATGGAAATTTTTTAGGGAGTTCAACTTTTAAATAAATTTAATGTATTATTCACTAAAATAACTTATTTAATTACTACAATTTTGAAAAATTGAAACGATGGGAATTTTATAAAATATTTCTCAAGAAAAAAGAAAAATCAAATATTTAGTGAAGTGAAATTACTTTTTATCTAAATCGCGCATTATTACTTTTCCTTTTTCAAGTAATGGGAGAAGGTGAAAGCAACTTAAAGTGTGACATTTGGTGTTACTGTCGTTATTGCAATTCCTTTCTTAATTGAGAGAATCCAAATTCATCATCAATAGTCCATTTTTAATATAGTTTTAGTTAATTAATTTCTCATGGATTGCACTAGTAAAATTGTTGAATAATATAATTTTAGGGTAGTTCTAAGACCTAAGAGTTAATTCAAGACATAAATCTGAAAACAAATAAAAGATGCAAAGTGCATAAATAAGTTATACGTATTTATTTTTTATTTTATGATCAATTTTATTTTTTTAAATTTTATTTTCTCTAATGTTTTTTTAGAATTATGGAGTTTGACATTATTTATATATTACAAACATATTATATCATCGAGGAGGGTATAACATTGTGGTATTTTAGATGTACACCGAAGAAGAGGAAGCAAGTCAAATTTTCATTTCTAACAATTAAAATCACTATTGACCCATAATTCAAACATAACCCAAAATTTCAATAGTCTCAACAAATTTGATTTGAATACAAGTTTTCAGTAAATTTTCAATTCAATCCAATTCCAACTTAGTCAATTCAATAATTAGCTTAAATTGTATTCAAATTTTCGTACAAAGTTTTGCAATTCACACATCATTTTAACACTAACATTAAAAAACTCTCAAGACCTTACATGATTAATTTACCTCAAAGTTTTTAAATTTTTGGTGCTCAATTCCTTCGCACCCAAACATCAAAATATGTTCACCTAGATCAACTTATCCAATTAGCTTGCACCAAATACTTACACTGAATCAAACCGCCCACAATTTCAAGTACAAAACACTGCATATTCAGAACAAGTTAATTCACTTCATCCACAATTTCTCATACGAAAAAAAAAAACAATTTTTAGGAGAAAAATAATATAGTTCTAGCTTCTAAAGTTCTAATGAGACATACTCTAAATTCCCTTATATTGAAATGATTTGAAGAGGTAAGAACTGAATGGTTGAAAATGAAATGTTGGAGGTAAACCACCAATTTTCCGTAATCGATTAAAGTTTAAAAATCTAAACAAAACAACACCCTTAACCTAATTTCGGAAAAGAACAAAACTGATGCATTAGTTTTTCTCAAATGTTTTTCTTTGATGAACAATTTAAAGTTTTGAAGGGAGACGTACGATAAAGAACACTTACCCTTTGCTCCACTCTACTTCGTACCTGGGTTGTACTCTTAGAAAACCAATTAAGGAAGGGAAAGAAATGAAGAAGAAGGTGAAAACTAGCGTTCTCAATTTGCAAAAATATATATAAATAAGTTCCTTTTAAATTTTAAATTTTTATCTGCATCCCATTGTTGGTATATCCTCATATCTTAAACCAACTTGAAGATTAAAGTTTAAACTATTTAAGAAATCTTGCATTGCTGTTATGAGTTTTGAAAATTTGTGTAATAATTAAATACATATGGAATGGCATTTGAAGATAAATTAAGACGAAAGACGTTTTTAAAGTACATATGAAAAGTGAAGATAAGTGAAGCAAAAATGTTAAAGAATATGAGATTTTAAAGAGGAGTGGCTATGGGAAGGTATGTTTCCACAATTAATTAATACCCAACCATTGTTGATTATACATCTAATTACAGGAATAAGATATGATTATGTGTTGTACATCAAATACAAGTTTACATGATTGGGCAAGCATGCGCTGATGTTTAGTGCACTAACTACTTAATTATCCAACTCTCATACACATGGCAGAGAAAGTTTGTGTGATGGAATCTGCAGAATCAGAAAGAAAACCAAAAAAGCAGTGCCCTCACATCAAATTTTTCTGATATGCGACTATTTAAGCTCCTATAACACTAATGCTAATTAACAATGATAGTAATGGATATCTATTTATATATGAATCTTTCGAGAGAGGATTACCGAGAGATATAATCAAATATAAGAAATTAACACTACTGGTATCATTATTAGGTTGGATGATCCGTTAGTGACCCGAGATAGCAAGTGAATCACCATGTCCAAAAAAATTCGTTAGGATAGACTCTAACTTGGCTCTGATACTATGTTAGAAGTGAGTTTTTAAGCCTAACTCAACTCCACAAAATTAGCTTGTAAGGTGTGAGGATTGCACCCACTTATATATTGTAAATGACCTTATCTCAACGTGGAACTTCCAACATAATTCTACAAAATCGATTTATAATATAAGATTTATACCTATTTATATATTATAAAATTATATTATATAATGAAGATACATATCGGTGATAAGTGAATTGAGAGATTGAAAATTTGAAAGACAATAAAAATAGTAGTTTATTGTGTTGGTAAGGAAATATGCAGAGAAAAAGAAGGAACCAATGAATGTGCATGTGTGTGTGAATCAGTCACTCACCTCTCTTCACCATACCAACACATCAATCAATGACATCATCAACGTTGTTCCGTGAAATTGATTCTTTTATTTTAGGATTCGGTTCGGTCACGACGTTGATGTTTTCTATGAATGATCATGGGTGCCATCTGACACAGAATAATATATATTGTCATAGAATTTAGGAGAGAAAACATCACACTGAAACATGGTAGTCCACGTTAAAAGAGAACCATTTTAAAATTTATACTAATACTCTACTTTCTGTGTCTGTCAGAAGTGACAGTGGTTTTAATCTTCCAAGATACTAAAAATGAACATTTTTAGATGAACTTGCCAGATATTAAATTTTGATAACGACAAAATAAATATTCTCAAATATTTTTTAGTAATGAAAAATATTATTTTCTGTATGTTAAAATGGGTGATTTAGCTATGGGAATGTTTGTGAGAGTGTAGTAAGTAAGAAAATGTGCTTTATGGTGTTATTGGTGATAAGTGAGTTAGATACATGCAATACGAGCAATTCCATTTCACTGTCAAAGTTAATATTGGTTAATCACACAATACCAGAATTCAATCAATCAGTTGTTTTAAAATCCAGATGCTGATCAAATTAAAAAAAAAAACATAATAATGTCTTTTAAAGATAAAAGTGTAACGAAATTAAGAACTTTAACTAATATTTTTTTTCTTTAAATTGAATTATGAGGGAGTATTTCACCTATTCATGAGGTTATCTCTTAACTTATTTGATTAATAGCTTTATTAAGCTAAGTATGCTATATGTTCTAACCAAAACGTTAGAACTTATATATAATCCAAGAGTGTATTAATTGATTACACACTATCCAATGTTGCATCTATTATTGATTAAAATTTATAAAAATTAAAAAGGAAATCTAGTTAGATAAAAAAAATTGGGCTCACAAAATTTTATAATTTTTCGTCAATATTTAAGAAATAAAAAATAAACTGTGGTTGAAAACATGTTTTTGTAACTTTTCCTAAGGAATATCTTTATTATTTTAGCATGTTTAATCTTCATTCTCGCCTTTTTTGAAATCTCTTTTGGATTACAATCTCTAAATATTTTAGTAGACACTATCTAATCCTAACTCAATCTTATTATGATCGAATTTTTTTAATCATTCATATTTTGATACACTAGATTATTAATACTTTTTTGAGATTGTGATCTTTTATTCTTATCCTATAATTCAATCTTTAAAAAGTAACAAAAGCTTTGATTTAATAGTAATTTAAATGTATAAGTATCTAACAAGTATTAGTGTAGTCTTTCAAAAGAAGAAAAATCAAGTATATATATATATATATATATATATATATATATATATATATATATATATATATATAATCTATAAATTATTTTAATGACTATTTACACCAAATAATTTTTATTTGATGGGCTAATAATTTAAAATTTTAGCTAAATTATATTATTTTTTTCAAAAATAATCTATATTAAAAGAGAAGCCGCCAAGTAAATCCATTTGAATGTGTCAGCCCCACTACTGAGTAATTGAAGTGTTGGACCAACAAAAGGACCACCATACTCTTTATTTGTTCACAAATATTAATACAAATTTATTTATAATATATATAATGGTACCTCCAATCATTTCAAAATAAATGAAAATAATTTATTTAATTTTAACTAATAACGTAAAAATTTAAATAATGATTATATTTCATGATATATACGTAATTAATAAAAGAAATAATGTTTGGTATAAATGAAAAGTTACTTATATACTAACTTAGGTCCAAAATAAAATTGTATTTATTATAATTGGAAAAATATTACACTTATTTATTTATTTATATATCACAAAATTATTTATAAGGTCTTTTTACCAATGCTAAGATTAACACAAACTTAAAACAAATTTCCTAGTTATTTAAAACAAATTTGTCTCCAAACTTTAAAACAACAAGAGATATGATTAGCTATCTCTCATCACCATTATTTCCTCCAAGTTATCTAATACAGCACGATATATTTCTAGTATAATGACAACAATAATGAAATAATCTATTTGATTGATTCTATTCAACTTTTAAAAAAATGTTATTAACATTAAATTGATCTTAAATATTAATAACGTCTTATAATTATTTTCTTATTAATATTTATTAAAGAAAAATACACTTCTATAATATTTTATAGAGACAAATAAGAAAAACAAACAAATTTAATGTTTGATATAAATTTTATGAAATTCATCAATTATTTATTATATTGAGTTTGTTTCATTTTCTAAAATATATTTTTTGATGAAATAAATATTTTTAATATGTTAGGATAAACTTATTTTAAAAAATAGAGAGAAAAATTCTCCCTTTTGATTGGAAAATTTAGATGCATTAAAAACGAAAAACTTAAACACGTATTTTTCTTTTGCAATAAACTAACACACAAATGTATATAAAAATAAGTAAATGAAATGAAACTTAATATTTATAAATATAGAAAATAAGTAAGAAAGTTATTAAAAAGTATTATAAAATGAGTCTGTCGAAATAAATTTTTGCGGTGAACACCGAACAAGTTGGTTGTCGTGTAATAAAATAGAAAAATAAGACATTGGTATATTAGAAAAAAAAAAACTCAATTAGGCATAACCAACAAATTTTATATGCAATATCAATATCAACTTCATTTATTGTCATTAGCACTTTCTTATTTTTAAACTATTTCGTCTTCTTTCCACCCCATAACCTCATTAAAAAAATAATAATTTTATTTTTTTATGGAATTTTTTCATTTCTACATATTTTATTAAAGTTAAATTATTATTTTTTTTATGAACATAAAAATTTATAAATAATAAGCCATGTACACCCATGCTATAATGCAAAACACTTTTTTTTCTTCCACACAAATGTTTGATAGATTTTTCTTAATAAATCTATGGACAAGAGGACAAAAGATCACCGCTATAAATTAATAAAATAATTTTTAATCAAACAAATTAGAAAACAAAGTGATATAATAAGATAATTTGTGCAAATGCTTTCAAATAGAGAAAATGTAAATTTTAATTCATTTTTTGAGAATATGATTTTCTAAGTTAGAGTGTTTAGTTTAGTAGTTACTAAAGAGTACAACTCAATAAAATACAAATAATATTCGAAATTTGTTCTAATATAACTATCTGCAATTTTAGTGATAAAATATGCATATATGTTTTTGTGTTAGCATTATCCTAATTGCCTATTTATTTTTCTATGGATTGAAAAAATGTGCTACGAAATAAAGAAGTGAGAGCGGGAATGTTGAGTTTTGCAATAAATAAATTTTCTACCTCGGGATTAAATAAAGTTAGATATCCAATTGACTTTTTATACTATTATTTCTAATTATAATTGACGTAAAAAATTAATTTTTATTATTTTTTAAATGTCATCATATATTTTTCCACTGATTTTTAGCTAATTAGCATTACAATATGTATATGTAAATAATTACTTATTTTTATTCACAAGTGTAATTTTTTTGTCAACACAACACAATGCAAATGATAGTTTCTCACTTTCTTGCAAATTTTGTTCACACATGTAATTAAGTTAATTTAAAATTCAAAAGTAAATAAAAGAATAAATAAAATAAATAAATATTGAAATTGGCTTGTGATTGTGATATATAAGGAGATTGAAACATATATGATATATGATGTGAGGTGGTGGACTCCTGCCTAACAGGTGTATTCCTTATTAATCACTTTCTTTTACTTTCTAATTTTGACATCTTGTGGATAAGTGCTTTATGATTAGGACATATATTTAAAAAAAAATTACAGAAAAAATAAACTAATATAATAATATGTGTATATTTAATCACTAAATTAATATAACCAATCTAAGTTATTTATAGGAATTGCTTGTGGCTCTTATAATTCAGGGGTAGGTTGAATTACATAATGACTCAATAAAATAATAAAATATTGTGTTATGTCCAAAATGAATCAATCTCCTCTTTTCATTCATGTCATATTAAAGAGCATAGTCTTATAATATAAAATTTGGTCCTATCTAATTCAATCTAAAAAGATACATTAATTAAGTATTACAGTTCCGTCTTCTTAGAGATATACCAAATTTTATCTAAAAAAAAAATAATACAAGACACTATTATTTTGATAATAATATTTAGTAAAGTTAAGTTTATATTTTAATTGTATTTTTGTAAAATTATAATTCAAGTCAAATTGTTTTGATTATATTATAATAAATATATAAAATAAATTAAAAGAATTAATTATTTGTAATTAAATTAAAATATTAATGTATAGTTCGTGATAAAACTAAAATTTTAGTTCATCAAACAATCAGATAAATTTTGCTAATTTTTAGCTCAATTTTTGATAAATCAATTTGTGTGAAACAGATTAATTATTTTAACATTTATAAGTATTAGAGTAATACAATTAATAATTTAATTGATATAAACATATTCAAATAAATATTTGATTATATATATATATATATATATATATATATATATATTACATGCATTCATTTTGGATGCACGTCTTCTAATTCTTCTAAGAATACCCCACCTTTATTGTGTAACTTTGTTATAATTTATATTTTCATGTCTATGAAATTGAAAAAGCTAATTATTAGTTATGTGTTCTGTATTAAAAGGAGACCCAAAATTAGGAAGTTTATGCAGTAACCAAATAAGCACGCTAAATATATCATGTAATTTAAGAAAAGATTAAACTGATAAATTAACGTTTTACTTAGAACTTGAAATAATTTAATTAAATTACTGATTTTGATTTTGATATTTAAGTTAACAAATTAAACCAAATATACATTAATTCATTTAACTTTTCTTATATCTCAATTTTCATTTATGAGTTAAAAAAAAGTATTTTTAAAACTTGATATTTTGATATTTCTAACTCATATTAATGAGATGATGTATGTTTTTATATAGCTTATTGATCTTGCAATATTTTAATTTAGTCTCCACTCTAATGTTGTTGTGGAGAGAAGGAAATGTAAGTTTTCAGTCACTTTTTTTTATTGATTTTTAGTTTAATCTGTTAACATGTGGTATCTCCTATTTTCCGTTGATATTACAAGCAAAATATCCTAAATATTACACTAACTTTCATTAAAGAAAAAAAAAACAAGGTTTTGAAAAAGTTCTCTTATTTGTTTAAGGGTTTATCCAGTAACAAGAATATTTCGCACAACATAATTAAGTTTTTCATACGTCCATATAATAGTAAGTTTTTCATATAATTTCTGAAATAACAATTTTTTATCATTATTTAGTAATAATAATAATTTATAAAAATAATACTGAAAATAATAAATAAAAGCTATGAATAACATGTAAAACAATCAAGTTTTTTATTTATTTACTCTCTTTTGTCTAATTTAAATAATCAAAATTTTATTTTTATTATCATATTTATGTTATTTTACACTTCTAAAAAAAAACTTCACTTTACATTTCCTACCTATCAAAACCTTTACTGTTTTCTCTTAAGTTTATTATACTAGATATAAGATTATTAAGATATATTGCACAAACTTTTCCAGGGAAAAAAAATGATAAATTTTTAATAAATTAATGTATAAAAAAAATGCTATATAGTTTATTTATTTGCAAAACTTATACAAATTAGTTTTAGTTCATGAAAAGGTTATTTATTTGTGTTCTAAAATAACCTATGAAAAAATAAATTATACATCAAACAACTTGTAAAAAAAAAAAAGGTCAATAAATAAATATGTCTCTTATAAGAGGTTAAATAGGAGTTGCTCTCCACTATGAGAAACACACCTTTGAATTATTAATGGAAACTTATCCCTGTATAACTGAGACAAAATCCTAAGAAAAAAACATAAAAAAAATGGATGAAGTGATGTAATAATCATATTTGTAAGGAAACTTTAATTAGAACATAATTGTCACATTTTTTTATCTACTTAATAACTAGATCAGACTTAATAACTATATTTAGCAGGAGTTAATTACACAACTTATATTTTAGGAAAAAAAGAAAAAAGTATTTATGTCATGGTGATTTGGAAGAGCTAAAAGTATGCGTGTCTATCTGGAATGCATCTAAAGAAGTGGAGTTGAAAACTGTGATGACCAAACTAACGTGGGATTAGTACATCAATGTGTTGTCCTTTTTCTTCTGTTACCCAAAATAATAAAATATAAAAAATTTGTTCATGTGGATGAGTTATATTCTAGATGTTCCATAATAGAAATCCATGTACACTTCTACTAATATCATACTTGGTTGCGTACAAATTAAATTATTAAGAATTTAGGTAATTAGATACAATTTGATAATAGAATAGCATTACTTTACAAGATACATATCCTTCTGAACAGTAGTATGTTTTGGTGGTGATTTTAATCATCAATTTTTAAGGAGTTGAAATAATATTTAAAATTTATATATTCAATTTGAGTGTTAATGCAACAAAAATTTATAATTTAATATTAGAATTTTTGTGGATATTTATTTTTGGAAAAATGATTTTTGAGGTTTTATTTCACATTAATCTCATTTTAAATATTTTTTTTTAATTTTGTCTCGTCAATTCATTAAATATTTTCATATTTGAGAAAAAATATTTATATCATATTTTAAATAATTAATATGAATTTCTTCACTTATTATTTTTTTAAATATTAAAAAGGATTCATCTATCGAGAACAATTGAATTATTGGTATCATGTTTCATAGTAAATAAAAAGGTTGAATTTGTATTATTTTCATCTTCAAATATAATTTTAGTTATGAAAGAACGTATAACAATTAATTTTTTTTCTTATGTTCATAACAAAATTACTAAGCAAAAGATTTTTGAGATAAAGAAAATAATGTACTATGAAAATAATATTTTACTCTAAAAAAGGACGATATAAAGTAACATTATTTTTTTAAAATAATAAAATTAAATTAATAAATTTATATTTAATTTTTTTTCCATCGAAGACGTATGCAAACAGTAAATAACTCATAAGGCAATAAGAGAAAATAAAAAAGTTTAATAATTTCATTTCTTATTATATTTAATTTTATGCTTTATAATTTAATAACATTAAATAACATATTTTATAAAAAAAAATAAAGTTTCACTTAATTTAATTATCAGAAATTTTTATTATAATACAAAAGATTTAAAAAGTTTGAAAGATTGGAACATCTGGGGTGCCATGATACTCCACCCTCTCCTTTATCCTAAAAAAAGAATAATTGCTTAAAAGGTAAAAGAAAATTTTTGAATGAGCTTATTTATAAGTTCAACAAATATTTATGTTATTTTACTTTTAATTTTAATTTAATTTACTAAAGTTAAAGAAAATTAATAAACTTGACAATTCCTTGTTGAATCTGTCACCTTCAATAACTTTAAAGACTCTAATTTGGTTACACATTGTAACTAAACTACTTATATTGCTCTATATTAAAGCTAAACTATTTAATTTATCCACACAATGAAAAATAATTGAAACTTTGGACTGCAAGTACTTACAAAAATACAAACATTAAGATTTCAAAAAATCACTCATGGATCCAAAAAAGTCTAACACTAAAAATAATCATTTTTTAACAAGTCTTTGCCTCTCTCCAAAATATGCTCCAACCACAAATGGCACACATAAATAGAAGTCTGTAACCCTAAAAAAGTTAAAAAACTACCTACATATTTACTCTGACTTCCTATAAAAGTACTAGTCCAATCCCTAGTTGCACCATCACTATTCACCTTAAATCAATTGGTAGATTGAATTTGTCATATTACTTTCATAAATAAAATCACCATTTTTTCCTTAGTTTAAATATTGAAAATTTTCAACATTTAAAAATCATAAACATAATATTACTCATATGCTTCTTAAATTTATTTTCAACCATAAGCATTAACTCCTTCGTTTGGAAAATAGTATAAGGAATAACAATTTTCATTTCATTACTTTTATATTCATTAATTTAATTTATATTTTAATTAAATAGTTTAATTCCTTATATTATTATTATTTGCAGATGTTATAAGGATATAGAAACAAAACACTGGTGTCTAACACATCTTTATCCTAACTTCAATCCTCATTCAATGCATTTGTTGTGTATGGAAAGAAAGAGTGAATGCGTTTGAGTTTGTGTTTCCTTTTATTATATACAAAACACTTGAATACAATAAAAGTAAAGTGTAAAATTGTACGTGTCAAAAAATCTCATGTTTTCTTTGTTACATGTAGCAGTTGGATTTGTACATGAAACAGTGATTACAAGAATTATGTACTATTTTCCATAACAACTTTATAATGTTTGTATTATCTTTTTATTTCATAACATTCAATTTAATCTTTTATAAAAGTGCATGTCATACACAGTTTTTGTATGTTTGTAACATGTGGATACCAACTTATTGGTTTACTTCATCACTCCACCGTTCAGGCCAACCTTCATTCATCTATATATTCAACTCTCACACTACTCTTCTCTCTTGTGTAACATTGCTTTCTCTCTTCTCCTTCACCTCAGTCTCAGTCTGCAACAACACCTTCCTCTACCTTATATTTTCAACTTGCCTTCTTCTTTTCATATCACTCATGTCTTGCTTAGAGTCTGAGCTCTGCAAAGAGGTCAGTGTTAAGAGTTTCTACACATACATTACATATTCTTGTTATTCTTCTTCTTTATTCATGATTCTTTTGAAGTGTTTCTTATTCTGTAGCATCAGAGTGTTCATATATTTTATGTCAGATACTAGAAAAATGAATGTGTGTATTTCATCATTTCTGTTCTTTAATTTTATTAGCACTGAATGTGACAAAAACTGAAAAGCCTATATATAATTTGTTTTTGTGTTCAAAACTCTGCACAGAGAAAGTTTGAGGAAGAATCAGAAGAGGTTACTCTTGATGGAAGTGTTGATTTGCATGGTGGTCCTGCTATAAGAGCCAAATCTGGAAGATGGGTTGCTGGAATTATCATACTCTGTAAGCTACTTCCAAAAACATTAACTGCACATCATTTTCTCTAATATCCTATCTTTTTATTACTTTTGGATCTTGGTGAAAAGTAATATATATGATATTATCACATCATATGCATGTATTATTACCCTATAAAAAATTATTTGTTTTGAGTATGTAGGTGATATGAAAATAGAAAAGGACAATAACAACATCTCTCTTATTCTCCCCAATGAGTTGTTATTTCTATGAAGTGAAAGGTTATAGGGTGTACTATAAATATACAAAACATTATAAATATTAACAGATCTTATATTCTTTGAATCTATTAATCTCTGGAGTTTTGATTAAAGAAAATAAAATAAATGGAGATTAATGATACAAATAGATTACTACAAAAATATAATATGAGTAGAACACACGTAACTTAATAGTTTGAGATGAGGAGTGTTGTGTGCAGAAGTTTTGTTATGACTTATGGAATTGTGTGCATATATTTGATATAGCTTATCATAGAAGGAGCACATGGTGAGGTTACTTTATGGTGGAATATGTGCTACTGCAAGCAACTAAGCTTTTAGTCTCCTTCTTAATATTACATCAGAAAAGAAGGAGAAGACAACACTTTAAATACAGGAACGTGTTTCATTTGGTGTGCAAAATCCAAACCAGACATTTCTGTCAGTTTTGTTGCACTGTTTTCCTGTGTAGTGTGTGTGTTTGGCAGACACTTACAGCTATGTCTTGGCTGGCTAGTAACTACTTATTCATCCACCATGCAAAAATACCCTTCTAGAAGAAAATTAGATTAGATTAAATTTAATTACCATAGTTTTTGGATGATGAAGTTCTTTGTATGTTAAAAATAGCAGTATCTGAATGTTAAAAATGAAGGTAGATTGTTGAGAGAAACTATGTGATGTTTTTGGAAAACTTTTGGAGTTTTTAGTATTATTAACTACTTATTTGCTTGAGTTTATTATTGATAAGAAAACAATTGTACTATAAAATAACTCTTTATATTAACACTTCTCTAAAATATGAAAACTCTAATTTGAACTCAAAAAAATTCCTAAATGTGATGGGACAGAGGATAGAGATTTCTGAATGATGCCTGAAGTAGTTTTTTGGCTTTGTCCTTCAAAAGAAATACAGACAAATTAAAGTGAGAAAAATACCTTTCAGAGACGTAACCGCTGTGGAAATTTGCATGACGTGGGTTGCTGCCACGTGTCACCAACATAGACAGATATGCATGCAAATTTGTAACCATTAGCATTTGACAACAACCAAGTAGAAGTGTAAATTTATTTATTAATTTATTAATTCAATAATTAATTAGTATTTGGTCACTACTATTTACTCAGAAAAGAAAAGAAGCATGATGTTTAAGAAACCAGCTGTTCCCCTATATTTCATTCTGAATAACAAAAACTGATATAAGTCACAATCATATAATTATTTAGAACCTCTTATTCTTAAGTTATTTTATTACACATAGCTGCTTGGTGTGATTGATCGTTAGAAATGTTAGTGATACATTATCTTTTTTATTTCTTTTTAAGGGTTTTCCATGTTATCACGCAAAAAAAAATTGTACCATCAACCATTTATTTAGATTATAAACCTGTGATTATCATACAAAGAAATGTAATTAGTTCAGATGATTTTTTATGTTTAATTTTCCAACAATTAATAAAGATTCAATCTTTTCAGTCCTCTTTGAGTGTTAGGTATCTTTAGATTTTATTAGAACTATATAAGAAAGTTACGTACACTATTTGGTATTGTGATTGTGTAAAGTTGTTGTCTGTATATGGATATAAAAGGGCTCGTCCTCCACCTCCTAAAAAAGATGAAAAATGTTTCTTCAATTTTACTTTACCTTCCTTTTACTCTAGATGCTTAACAGTTGTCAAAATTTTCCACGTATAAACACGAAAGAATAATAAAGGTTTTCTTTCCATGAATGTAAGGTTAGATTAAAATAAGTAAATATTAAATGTTTATAAGTGTAATGAGTTTTAAATTTAAAATACACTCAAATAACTATGTTAGAATATTTTTATCATTATATCATTATAGCTTGAGTTATCTATTACTTAAATTTAGAATAAAGATATTATAATGATATGTTTTTTCGGTACATACAGATGTATTGTTCGGATAAAGCTAGGGTTAAAACAAGAGTGTATAGAGTTACAAGTTTTAAATGCATTTGTGCAAAGCCCTGCTGTAAATAAATAATGCACCGTTGTATTAAAAATTAAATTTTGGAATAGTAAAACAAAAGATGCCATGCAAAACACAAGTGTCTTTTTCCCGCTGAACCACGACAAAGACCGAAAGAGTTCAAAAAGTGGATTCAGAATCATGCAAATCACCATATTCTGTTTAGGAAATAGAAGTATAATTTTTTAATAAGCTTGGTCTTCCAAAGTGTTATCACACCTATGAAACCGATAATATTTAATTTTAACAAAAGAAGCCAATACTAATTTCATGGTGTGCCATATAAAGAGAAATCCTAAACGTACCTAACCCTATACCATGAACAGACTTGTTAAAATAGGACCCTGTTAATAGGAAATATTATTTTAGACTATATTGTTTTTAATTCTAAATTTTTATATTTATTAAAATATTATTCGCAGTACTTTATTTTATCTCTTCCCTTTCAAATTTAATGTAGTCTTCTACTATAGAAAGCAGGAATAGAAGTTATAATATCAAGTACCCTTCGTGTACAGTAGTAGCCAGTGGATTATGTGAATGCATGAAATCTTAATCATTGGTAATTTTTATATATCAAATAGCAAAATAAAACATAATTTAAATAAACCTTAGTGAAGACTAATATAGATATAGGAGTAATGAGGATGAACTTACCCATGCATGGTTCAAAGTATTGAGATCACAGTGGCAATGATTTGTTGATTGCATGTATCAGTGAATCAAGCTCTGGCAACCCTTGCATTCTTTGGGATGGGAGTGAACCTAGTGCTGTTTCTGACAAGGGTGGTAGGACAGAATAATGCTGATGCAGCTAACAATGTGAGCAAGTGGACCGGAACAGTTTACATCTTCTCTCTTGTGGGTGCTTTCCTCAGTGATTCTTATTGGGGAAGATATAAGACTTGCGCTGTCTTTCAGGTCATCTTTGTTATAGTAAGTAGCGCTCCATTTTCTCCTCTCATTCATAATCTTTCTCTTTAATTCCTAACTTTTACATTAGCTACTTTACTAATCAACAAATCTGTTTGGCTGAAAATAACAGGGTCTAATGTCCTTATCTCTGTCATCATACCTATTCTTACTTAAGCCTAAAGGTTGTGGGAATGAAAAAATTCATTGTGGAAAACATTCAAGATTGGAGATGGGAATGTTTTACCTCTCAATATATCTAGTTGCCTTGGGAAATGGAGGTTATCAACCAAATATTGCCACATTTGGAGCTGATCAGTTTGACGAGGAACACTCAAAGGAGGGTCACTCTAAGGTGGCCTTCTTTAGCTACTTCTACCTAGCTTTTAATATCGGCCAACTTTTCTCAAACACCATTCTGGTCTATTTCGAGGATGAAGGAATGTGGGCTCTTGGTTTCTGGCTGTCTGCAGGTTCTGCCTTTGCTGCACTGGTCTTGTTTCTTGCATGCACCTCCAGGTACAGACACTTCAAGCCCAGTGGCAACCCTCTTTCCAGGTTCAGCCAAGTCGTAGTGGCTGCATCAAGGAAATCCAAAGTTCAAATGTCATCAAACGGAGAGAACTTGCTTCACATGAATGCAAAGGACACTTCCACGAATGGCAACAGAAAGATTCTCCACACTCACGGGTTCAAGTAAGTAGTGGAGGTTCCTTTCAGCTGAAACTACACAGTGAATGTATTCATGTGTAGCTGAGGCTGTATGGAATGCTTTTCCTGTATTTTAATTAACACACATTTGATTTCCAATCTTGTTTGCAGTGAGCAATAACAGTTTAATCAATTTGCCATTTGTTACTGTATTGCAGGTTCTTGGACAGGGCAGCATTTATATCTTCAAGAGATCTAGATGACCAGAAAGGGACCGGTTACAACCCTTGGCGCATCTGTCCAGTAAGTCAAGTTGAAGAGGTGAAGTGCATACTGAGACTTCTTCCAATTTGGCTCTGCACCATAATATACTCTGTGGTTTTCACACAGATGGCTTCACTTTTTGTGGAGCAAGGCGCTGCCATGAAAACCACTGTCTCCAATTTCAGAATACCACCAGCTAGCATGTCCAGCTTTGATATACTAAGTGTGGCGGTTTTCATTTTCTTCTACCGTCGAGTTCTTGATCCGTTTGTGGGAAAACTAAAAAAGACAGATTCCAAGGGACTTACAGAGCTTCAGAGAATGGGAGTTGGACTTGTTATAGCAGTACTGGCAATGGTTTCAGCTGGATTAGTTGAATGCTATAGACTTAAGTATGCAAAACAAGGATGCCTCCACTGCAATGACACAAGCACTTTAAGCATCTTCTGGCAGATCCCTCAGTACGCATTTATAGGAGCTTCTGAGGTTTTTATGTATGTAGGCCAGTTGGAATTCTTCAACGCTCAGACACCAGACGGCTTGAAGAGCTTCGGAAGTGCACTTTGCATGACATCCATTTCTCTTGGGAACTATGTGAGTAGTTTACTAGTTAGTGTGGTTATGAAGATATCCACCGAAGATCACATGCCAGGGTGGATCCCTGGAAACCTCAATAAAGGTCACTTGGATAGGTTTTACTTCCTCTTAGCTGCCTTGACGTCCATAGATTTGATTGCCTATATTGCATGTGCAAAATGGTACAAGTGCATACAGCTAGAGGAGAAAAGTGAAGAAAATAATGAGTCAAAAGTATAAGTTGCAGGGGATATCAATCAAAGGTCATGGGTACCGCATATATTAATAAGAGAAAGAAAGGGCAACTAGTCAAAAATAAACTAGGTTCTATAGTTGCTGTTGGAAGAAATAGTTTGCAGGTTTGCAGAAAGAGAAGCCCTTCTTACATGAGTTTCTGACTCTCTTACAACTGGACTCTGTATTGTTAAGGCTTAAATATGTTCTTGAAGCCAAGTTGTGTAAAACAAATTTGATGAGACAATGACTGTTTTAGGGTACTTAAGACATTTCCTTTCTCTCATTTGTAAGTGCCATTTTAAAGACGAAGTTACGTCTGCTATGTGGATTTCCTTGTATTTAGGGAATTTAGCTTAGCTTCCCATCCCAGAGCTAACACAAAACTTTCTGTCCTTAATGTCTGTTATTCATGAACAAACAACGAAAACACCAATTAAGGCAATAGTTTCGAAACAGAAAGAGAAAATTTTACAAAACACTTCCTAATATATTTAGATTTAGCTGATCGAATTAATCAACCAAAGAATTTGCGAACTGGCAGTGGCAGACCAAATGCCACGCGGACAAACAAAGAATTATGAATAAGATCAAAAGAACAGCATAAAGCGATAACTTATTGCTGGCAATTATTTGTCAGAATATATATTTTTTTACAATATCACTTAAAAAAGAGAGAACACTAACACGTGATAAAAGAAATTTACAAAATGCACTTAAGGATGCCAACAACTCCCCCAGCAGTGAATCATTATTAGGAAGATTAGTCGTAGCAATCAGAGGAATTGACAGACAATACTTACAGTCCACATAATCAAATTTTGCATAATCGAAATGGGACAAGGTGAAATGAAAGGTGAAAAGTAGGACATAACAAATAATTTCTCTTCTTTATTCTTTTGTTTTATTTATTTATGTGTGTGTATCTAATGTCATCTTTCATTATAGAGCAAAAAATAGGAAAGGTAAAACGGTTGAAAGAAACAAAATATACAAGTAAAATATAAGGGCGAGCCAGTGCACGAGTTCCCAAGTCATAGCGATATGGGCATAATAAGGGTCAGAAGACAGCATTACATAGCCTTACCCTCGTGAGCCAAGAGGAACTCTATGCCCACTTATCATATAAAATCAAATAAATATATCCCACCATGGTTGCGCAAACAGCGAAAGGTCAATGTGATTTCTTTCAGCCAAGATAAAAATATCAACACGACATATTAACAAAATAGACAGTTACAAAAGAACTTTACGGAGAATATGAAATTCCTGATCAATAAATATTTGCCTTTTGAAAATTCCTTTACAATCCAACCCTGGTGTTTCAGGTGCATAATAGCCATAGCTATGAAGTAAGAATAACTAAGATACTGAAGAAGAAAAAAAAACTGTACAGTTACGAGTAACAAAGACCCTTCATAGAATTTTATTCATGAACCTTACGAACTTGTATGTGGTGAGTGGATTCCTCACGCCATATTGGTTGTGCTCCACTTTGAACAAGAGTAACATGCTGTCCCTCGTGTAAATGACCCTTACTCTGAAATATGGAGACTTTTCATAAACGTTTGAAAGAAAAAATACCAAGAAAAATAATGTCTGAGCACTTGATGGAGATATTACTAACCAATAGTAGCTTGAGGGCTCTAGAGAAGGTCTCCTCTGCATCATTTGAAAATTGCATATATATAGGCACAACACCATGATAAAGTGCCAACCTCTGCTTAATCCTTGTTCTGCGAATAGAGAAATCATAAATTTCTGGGTGCAATAGTACATACTTAAGCAGCAATACTACCCTCCAAAAATAAGAAAGCGAAAAAAGAAAAAAAGCACTGCCTATGTTGACCTTCGGATTCCTAGTTTCATTTCTTCTTCTTCGTAATGTATAGCTTTACTTTTAGGGTGGAGGGGTATGTAATAGAAAAATAGCCCCTTACATGTAAGCTTAATAACATCATTAAAAAAAAACGGAGAGGTTGAGGGGTTTCCATCTAGGATAGGAGAAAAATTCATCTAGCAGGATTCCGACAAAACCGAAGAATGGTCAAATGTGATAAAGAAAAAATATTATAGGAGATTAATTTTGATAAAGAGAAAAATACTTGTCAAAACGATCATCCTTAGTTCACATACAAAACCTCAAGCACGGTAAATTTAATTAATTGGATAATCTGTAAAATACTTGAGTTGGCAAGAGAGAAGCTAGCTTCTATCAAGATAACATAAGCTCAAAGCCCATGAAATTAGCAATTTAATTTTCAAATATAAAAAAGTACTACTCCTGAAAAAGTAGTTAGGGCAAACCATGGTAGAGGGGAATTTCATCAAGAAAAGTTTTTATTTTCAGGTTAGTTGAACAAAATTAATAGCACATTAACACAGAAAATACATACGCATGTGCGAATGCAAACATAACTGAGTAAAGCATATAAGGCTAAAAGACAACACACACACACACACATGTATATATAACACATCCTGCCAATGCTTACTCATTTGTGAATGCAAAGATTGTTGAGTAAGGCCTATAATGGCTCAATAGAATAGCCATGGATCCTGTTCTGGTGAAAACAATAATGGGGGTATTAAGAGTGTTAGACATTGTTGTCGCATGGAAAGCAAACATTTCTCCCATGTGGCTCTGTCAACAAGTAAACACAAATTAATTAGATTTTAGTATATCATCAATTTACAATAAAATATATCAATAATAAACCCTCTACGACAAATGAAACAAAATTCCAAAAGTGCCTAATTTTTAATCGAGCACGTACTTCATGAGAACTCAGACTTGGACAAGCAGGACCACTTTGAACACTGGATTCATTCCTAAGAGCCACCGTGTGCATAACTTTAACAGCTTTCAATGGAAATCTGAAGCAATTTAAGTTATATTTATTTATTTAAAATATTAAAAAAAGGTATATTAAATGCATAAATTCATAAGCACAAGACAGAAAAGGTCAGACGTTCTTATGTAATAAAGAAAAGGAATGAAATACATTTTCAAATGAAAAGCAGTTCTATAGTAATTACTACAATAATCCACAGGATGGAAAAGTAAGGATTTGTAGCCAATTTAGGAGTATCTTTTATAATGAATGATGTTTTCCTTCTTGAAAAACATTGCACTCCATAAAATAAAAAAGATAAGTCTCCGAATCATAAACAGCTGAAAATCATTTAATAATGCAAATTATTAAACAGTAATGGATTTTAGGAAGATTCCAATTATAGAGAATCAAGGTAACTAATTCCCCTTTGTTGAACATGCATAGGGATTCATAGGCTTTGTTTAGTTTAGATTCATTCCTATTTGTTATTATTTTTAGGTTTCTCCTAAGCGTATCCTCCTTTTTGTATATCTTTCATTCTCTTCTCTAATAGTAATGATGCTTCTTTTATTTGAAAATGAAAATACTAAAATATGAATACTGAAAAGAAGTTTGAACAACTTAAAAAAATAGGAAACAAGTTCACCAAGTAATAGCAAACTCACTTTCCATGTGCAGTTTCTCCTGAAAGCATGATAGCATCAGCACCTTGTCTTACTGCAATTGCAATGTCCGAGACTTCTGCCCTTGTGGGCGTGGGATGATTAATCATGCTTTCAAGCATATTTGTTGCCACAATAACCGGCTTTTGCATGCTTTGACATCTCCTTATGATGTCCTCCTGCTTGATTAAAAAAAGGTAATGAACTACATCGAACACAGAATTAAGCATAGTAAAAGAAAACTAATAAAATAGAGAACAAAAGCATCAGTTTGAAACTAGTATCCCATAATCTAGTTTGTGAAAGTTATAACAGGAGCTGAGATAAGTGGGTCGAACAAGAATATAATCTTCAAGGAATTTTATTCTCCTGTGCGCAAGGAAGCATCAGAGGAAAGGAAGAGATTTTCTCTTCTGAAATTCTATTTCAGGTTATTGCTTTGTTGCAATAGCCACAAATAAGCACTTTCTTTTATAGGTAAAAAAAAATTAAATATAGAAGTATTAAAACAACAAATGTTATAGCCAAAGTAGCATTACATGCTCCCAGAAGCTTGAGGTGCAGCAGAAAATGATCTGCTTTTCTCTAATCTCAAGTTACCAGACTTTCACATTGCAATTTGTCTCACTAAAATGTGATTACAGTAAGCCTTGTGCAGTAGGTATTGCAGCTTGCAGTGTAGGCACCATCAATTTTAGGAAGTGCTTAGCCAAAGTAGGAGCAAGACATAGCAAAAAACAAGAGGAAAATGACTTGGAAGTAAAATTGAGATAAGATATCATACCACAGGTTTATAAGTTTAAATATTTGGAATCCATTTTAAAAAATTATAGGGAAATTAATGAGGAGGTCATACACAAGATACAAATTAGATAATTAAAATGGAGAAAGGCGTTGAGGGTTGTTTGAATTGAAAAGGACCTGTCAAGCACAAAGGAAAGTTTATCATATTGCTAGACATCTGACTAAAATCTATGTAATAAGTGTTAGACTTCAAAGGGACAACAAAGAATAAATGAGTAACACTGTAGCATGAATGAGAATGTTAAGATAGATTATACACAAGAAAGGGTAATATATGAAATCGTTGTATATGAGAAGGCATTGCAGTGACACCAATTGATGAAAAGGGGATAAAAATCAATTAAAGCGGTTTAGACATGTACAAATAAAGGTCACTGGAAGCACCAATAAGGAGACTAGATGACACGAAGTCCTATGAAAAGAGAGAGAGAGAGAGAGAGAGAGAGAGAGAGAGAGAGAGAGAGAGAGAGAGAGAGACCATGGACGTTAGAGGAAGTTCTTAACAAATATCTCATATGATGAATAATATTTCAAAAGATTTGCTCCATAACCAAGTCCAATGATGTAGTGTGACTCATGCTGTTGAAGTTATCTACTGGGAAAAGACTTATGTTTTTGTTCTTAAGTGGTGCCAACAATTTGTTGGGGAAAACATTCCATTACATAATGAGTATCAAAGGTACGAACCACACACAAAGCAACACCAAAAATAAAAAATAACGAAATACATGGATTTATGTGGTTCAATGTTAGGCAATGAGTCCGTTGGACCATTAATGTTATTTTTCTAAAAGTCTGCTGCTATGATACCATGTCACGTAATAGGGTTCTTATTTTTCGTTCCCCTTCACTTTTCTATTCATCTCCTTAAATAATACATAACATCTACCACTATTAATGACTAGCATAAACACAGGCGCTATCGCGCCTGTGTATACGCATTTTTTGAATTATATTAATAATTGATGATATTGTAATGTTATTAAGTTAATGAACAAAATAAAAGTATATTTATAAAAATTAAAGTGAAATGTATGGAGAAAATATGAGAAAAATAATTTTATAAAAACTTATAAAAGTAACCATTAATTTTTAAAAATTTAATAAATAATTAAATTGTAAAGGGTAAAGTTGGAATTATAAAATGTGAACACAAAAGAGGGAATCCTCTATATATATAGTTATAGATAATTGATCCTAATTCCTAATTTAGGTAGATGCTATGTATTATTTAAGGAGATGAATAGAGAAGTGAAGGGGAACGAAAAATAAGAGCCCTATTTCGTGACATTCAACACCTCTTGCTCACATCCCTAGAACCATCTCAAAAGTATTTCATTCACCATAGCACATTACATGTCTTCAGGACAAATTTGAGAAACTCTTCCATATACCAGACCACCCTCTCTCACATAGGGTGGTTATTCCCTCTCTCTAGGTCAGGTGTGTCTTCTCTCTATACACACTCGTTTTATATATAAATAAATTTATAACTACATCATCATAAATGAGACCAAGTAGACAACTCCACTAACTTTCATTACGGTAGTAGATTCTCCAATGGTCAAGAAACATGCACCTTTTGGCTTTCCACCTAATTTCATTAATGTTTGGAAATTTGGATTTATTTTCCCAACATGAATTTTACAGCTTCATGTGTCTACAAGGGTTCTTCATACCATATGGTGGATAAGATATCCTTTGACATCTAATGGCCTCCTTCATAAACAAAACTTTGATCTTGAAATTTAAAAAGATACAATACTACACATGAACATGTATCTATGGTTGAATTGTGCTTAACAGCTCCATAGCATCCTTTACGAAAAGGTAAGATTACACATGAGAAAGAACATCATTGGGAATTCACTGAACAAGCAGCAAAATAAGGGTTTTCCATAAAATTAATGCACATGACATGACTATCAGTATGATCTTACGAATTGAAATTCACAATAGTTAATGAAGCTCCACTTATTTTGTTAGATTTTTCAGTGATACTAAACATTGCATCCTGACTTAAATGTACCATAGCAATGATTATAAACCTAGATCATCTGATGAAAGAATTTGCATACATCTCACCAATTGTGAACAAAATGACACCTGTATCATGTTACTCTGAGCACCGCATTACCTGCAATAAAGGAACTTCCTCTATTGGAAGTTCAGCTCCAAGATCCCCACGAGCAACCATGGCCTGCAAAATAAATAGAACTCTCAAAATGAAACTGGACGCCAATGTAGATAAAGATCTTGATTTGATCTATGATATTGAATAACACTAAAACATTCTCCAAAATATAAACTGTGAAGGTGTTGAAAAACCTACAGCAGATTCAGAGCAGCTCAAAGTAATGGTTAAATCAGTTCTATGTTAAGGTTTCTCCTCTAGGTCAAAAGATATGCAGTACACTTTCTTAATTAGGCATTTCTCAAATAAATTCATTTCTATTTGTTATTAAGTCTGAAGGAATCTACTATAAATGTATGCCTTGAAAATGATATTGTCTATAAGGTATTTGTAACGTTAATTATGAACATTAAAGGAGAGAGATCATCAGTATGCTTACAAAAACTTAATAGAACAATCTCCACTAAACCAAGTTATTTGATATTTTGATATGTAAATCAAGAAAAATAGTTATCAACCAATAGTGCACAAACAAGCAAGCACCCCAAAACCACCTTTTCCGCTGGAATTAGGCAAGCATTGAATATCTTAAAACGAAAGAATCCCCACCATGACATGATTGTACCGCCATAGGTTTCAGAACAGATATCATGTGAGTGCAATACTAAGACGGGGAAACTAAAGTAACATCTAATCAATCCATAATCAGCTCAAGATGAAATTAGGTTCCTCTTATATCAAACATTGAATGTGAACGCATATTCCTTAGATTTTGAAGAGTACAATTGACAGCCTAATCAACTTACAACCACAAAACAGCAAAGTCGTTACTTAAATTTGTGCATTATACAAGGATTACTAGAATTTTCAAGTCCTCTCGTAGAAATAGTGAGATAATTAACTTTAAATGTTCCATTTGTGCATTATACAAGGATTACTAGAATTTTCAAGTCCTCTCGTAGAAATAGTGAGATAATTAACTTTAAATGTTCCATTTTCCAGTTTCTTTTTTCGGGTATTATGTTCGCATGAAGCACAGAACTTCTATACATTATATTTATCCATTCCTCCATGTAATCAATTCCAGTTCTCGTATGTTGAATACTAACTAGACCAAAATAAATAAATAAAAACATGTAGACCAAAACAATATTGATCACCAACATAATCAAAATTCCAATCCCTTTTAACTGAAAGTTATTGAAGGTATGAAATATCTACAAATACATGATCTGAAC
>Ga0214543_1001370_pt1 | contig 46690 bp, 25 predicted proteins | sample CNSS2metaG_FD_160094 | JGI IMG/M metagenome (GOLD analysis project Ga0214543, IMG submission 160094) | Root nodule microbial communities from cowpea collected in UCLA plant growth center, Los Angeles, California, USA - CNSS2 | ecosystem: Host-associated > Plants > Roots > Nodule | place: USA...
GCTCCCAACAACACAGCAAAGCTCAGAGCAATCAACTGGGTGTTCAAGTATGGCACTGCATTCCTTTTGGCTCCTCTGCAGTGGCTTCTCTGGCAAACAGTTCCTTCTGTCATCAAACACTATTCTCATTGTAGCGGAGGTCAAGGTAGGCGAGCATGGGAAGGGAAAGCACGACCAAAGGAAAGGGACCGACAAACCTGTTGCTGCTAATATCAAGCTCATAGAGTAGAGTGAGGTTGGTTAAGGACATTGGGAGAATGCCACAGAAGCGATTGTTGCTAATGTGAAGGAGTGCAAGGTCTGACAGAAGGCCTATTTCATCGGGTAGGAACCCTGCTATGTCTCCAAAGTTAAGGTCAATGCCAGCCACAACTCTCTCTTTAGGATCATCAACTGAGGGAGCACAGTACACACCTGTGTAGTTGCAAACTGAAGGACCTACCCAATTGGCTGTGAAGTTATTTGGGTCTTAGTAGATCACTAAAGAGAAACTACGTGCGTCCTTTACCCTCACACCATTATAAAAAAAAGAAAAAAATACCTTTTAAAGAATAAGCATGCATTTCATCCCCATTCAAACACATAGCATGCATCAGCATAAAATTTAGAAAAAAACAAAAACAAAAAATTTGCACTATAATAAGTTCAAATTGTTCCCCATTTTTCTTATCACCAAATTATTGGAATCTTTCTTATGATAAATGAGAAAAATAATAAAACATTCTTTGGTTAAATCAGTGGATTTAATAAGAAAATTTTGTTTGTTATCATTTCTTTTAAAATACCCATCTAATCCTGCATACATGAAATTGCTCAAATCCATCTTCTTTTCCATCTCTCTTCCACCATAAACCTTGTTTTCTTTTCCATGGAAAATTATCATAAAGGGGACACATACCTTAAAAATGATTACAAGAAACTCTCTGAATACAAAAAAAATGAAGAATAATTAGTTAGGTTGAAAACTCTGATGGACAGTCTAGGCAAAAATAAGACAAAAAAATATAAAAAAAAAAGAACAAAACAAGGGACATCCTGTCACATGAACTAGATAATTGTCCTCTGAATTAAAGTTTTTGTTCAAAAAAAAGCAACCATGATTTAAAATGATGTGTGGCCTTGTTTCATTATCCAAAAAAAAAATAGAAGTAATTATCTTTTGCTACCCAATTTGAGCCTTTCAACAAATTTCTTCCAAATTATCCTAAATAAGGGTTACCCTCACACTAAGGGTTGACATAATGTTTGCATTTGTTTCATCCGACTGGTAGTTCACCAATACAAAAATATCAAAAAAAGAAAAAAGAAAAAGAAAGAAATTATATGGTTAAATAGAAAAAAAAAGCAAAAGTTTGAAGAATGAGAACAAAAGGTCAAAATATAAAAAGAAAAAAAAAGTGAACAAGAAGAAGTCAAACAAATTCTGAATGAAACATTATTCAAAGATCCTTGTTGAAACAATCCTCACATCACTTGTTTGGGCCTTTACTATCATTTACTTCCATACCCCTAGCCTTGGCCATAATACAAGCCTAATAAAGTCCACACAGATCAAAGATTGGTTGTTATCTTTCGAATGTTTTAATTTAGAGGAAAATTTTTATTTGCTAATAGGTTTGTTCTAAAAAGAGTTATAAAAAAAAGATTGAAAAAGTGTGTTCAAAGATTTTCTTTTAAACACTGCGTAAGTTTATGTTTGGTTGACATGTTTTCAAAGCTCCAAAATCAGCACAGGTAATCAAGCAATCTGGTTAAATTTGGGTTGTCCCCTTTCAATTCATTCTTCATGAAATTCCATTTTTTCTCATACAGTATCCTCCGCTCTAAGCCTAAACTTTGATCAACCTTAACATAGTCCATCTTTATCAATCTCACACCCAAACTAGGGCAATCACTTTGTTTGTAATTCATATATTCTCATCATTCAATCTAAATTGGGGCATTTATTTTCATTGAAGATTGTGATCACATTAGGGGCAACTTGTGAAGACCCCGTCATTTTTAATCTCCTCATTAGGAAAAGCCAAACACACTTTTGTACCCTAAGACCATCCTAGGCTCTCACACAAGGGGCAAATGTTTGAAGTCCCCATCATTTCTTTCATACCATCAATAACTAGGGAAAGCCCAAACACATTTAGTGCCCTAAAACCAATTTAAATTGGGGCAACTACCTAGTTAATCTTCATCACCTCATCCAAACTTTTTCAATCCCTTGGAAATTTCATGCATGTCATTCAAATAGTGTTTCAAAAGAAATGATTAAAAAAATTATTTGTTAGTAAACTGATTAGACCAAAGAAATGATTTGAAAAAGTAAAAAAAAAAAAGTTGAAGGATTCCATGAAATCGAATTAACAATGAAATGGGAATCAATTCAAATTTGTTTTCAAAAAAATGCAAAAAGAAAGATTCATACATCATACCAAGTCATGCATACATGAATCATTCATCTTTTAGAATAAAATAGTTTCCACCTTTCCAATCAAAACCCTCTTCACTCATATGAATGATTATTGAATCCTTTCGTTTTAGAGGAAAAAAAATACACAATTTTGTTTCTATGATGTTTCTCAAATTTATGGTCCTCTTCATTCATATGAATGACCAATATACCCTAAGCCTAGTTTCCACCGGCCCCCAAGCCTAGTTCCCACACTGGTCCCCAAGCCCAGTTTTAACACTAGCCCCCAAGCCCAATTTCCACACTGTCCCACAAGCCCAGTTTGCATACTAGCTCCCAAGCCTAGTTTTCACATTGGCGCCTAAACCCAGTTTTGTTTGGCCTCACAATTTTTTTTCTAACCTCTGAACTTAGTTTTCCTTGCTCTCAAATTAAAATAAAGGAAAAATGAAAATGAAAAAAAAAGAAAATTTCATCCATGCATTCACGCATCCATGTATGCATCATCATATAGGTTCAAAAAGAAAATAATAACATGTCATGCATCATCACATCAAATCATCCATCATACTCCACAAAATCATTAAAAATCATTTCAAAAAAAAAAAAAAGTCAGCAATGACATTTTTTTAAGTCTCACAAATGTTAAGCATTCATGCGGTGTTTGTCCACTTCAAGAGCAAAATTCAAGGTTCTCCTTTTATACATCAAGACCCTCTGCGAGGCAATGGTCATTGATTTCTTATGTCACATCGAGACCCTCTACGAGGCACTAGTCATTGATTTCTTTTGTCAGATCGTGACCCATTACATGGTAATGGTCACTAAATCTTTTGAATAGACCTTCTCCTCGGGATTAGTCTAATCTCTTTTTCAAAAAGTCAAAGTTACAAAAGATTTTTTTTTAGGATTGGGGCCCTCTACATGATAATGGTCGCCGAATCCTTTAGATCTAGACCATCTCCTCGGGATTGGTCTAATTTGGTTTTTTCAATAAATAAAAACAAAACAAAAAGAATTAGTGTATCAAATCGAGATCCTCTACTTGGTATGGTCAAATTTGTTTTCAAATTTATCTTCCTTTGAAACCCGAACGAAATTAATGTTTTTATCTTTACTTATCTTTTATTACGATAATATGAAAATGTCTAATTTTCATATTATCTAATAAAATCTAAGTAAAAAGGGGCACCTGTCAATACCCAATTTCGTCCGGGTGAATAAATTTATTTTCAAAAAAATAAAACATAAAAATAAAAGTTTTAGTTAATGAAAAATAAAAAATAATGTGAAACAAAATTTTCTTCAAAACTTTAATTTTAGAAAAAAAGAAAAGAAAAAAAGAGAGATGAAAAAGGAAAAAAAAAAGAGAAAAAAGAAGGAAAAGTCCAATTTGTTATTAATTATCACATTCCTTTTCATGAGCCCAACAACTCAAATATTTTATACCCTTTGTTTTTAAAAGAGAAAGTAGTGATATGATTGTAATGATTAGAAGCAATATCTCTTCAAATGGTAAGAATCAATATTACTAATTGGGATTTATTTTGTTCTCTGATTTGTTGACGGTTGGAATCAATATTGTTGATCTTGATTGATTTTGTGCTCTGATTTGTTGCGATTTGATTCCCATACTGTGCTATTATCATAACCAATTCCTTCCTTATATTGTTTATTACAATTAAGGCTGAGATTGCATTGATATTGCAAGGTATGAGTATAAATATGCACTCTATCAGGAAAGAAAAAAAATTTTTTTACACTTCTCTAATTCTTTCCCATCACCACTTCCACATACACGCATCATTCTTCATCTCTCTTTAAAAAAAACATATGGGAGGAGGTAGAACAAAAAAAGAAGAAGAAAACATTCTCTACACTCTCTCTCTTTCTCTCATTACCACCCACATAGACACCTCTCATCGTTATCTCTATTGGAAAAACAAACACAAAAATATTAGAAAAGGAAGCAAAAAAAAAAGAAAAGAGAAAAGGTGAGGAGATATTGAAATTTTTTTAAGATATGTCACTCTCAATTCTTTCATCTTTTGATTTAGTTCTTTTCAATTTTCATTCTTTTTTTTTAATCATAAAAAAGATTTTTTCCCCTTTATTGTCTGTCTGGTTGCTCGCGTCGCATGACATCCAATTTAGACTTTTCTTTTTTTTCTAAAAATATATACAAATGATCTAAAAATAAAAATTAGCTTTCTTTGTTTACTCTTATGTATCTATTTGGTTGCTTAAGTCGCAATGATATCCACAACTACTTTAAAATAACTTTAAAAAAATATTAAAAATTTGTAAATGATTAAAAAATAAAAAAAATAAGATTAGAAAAAAAAGAATTTATTTGAAGTGTCTATCCAGCCGCTCGCGTCGCATGACACCAATTTTAAAATAATACTAACATTTAAATAAAAAGATTTTCAAAATTATAAAACAAATTAAATCATTTTCAAATAATTTTCCAAATAGATTTTTCAAAAAGAACTACGTAACCCTGATTCTCCATTCACATGGAGATACATAGGAGCAATGATTAATCCTCGTCGGGCCCAAAAAATCAAAAAAATAGTTTTGTTGTTTTTTGTACATTCTTTTATTAATATATTTGGGGAAAATTAAATATTTTGAAAAAAGTACATAACTTTTACACATTTAATTAAAGGTACCGTCTTAGGAAGGACGTTGTGGGGTTCTAATACCTTCCCCACGCATAATCGACTCCAGGACCCAAAATTTGGTTTTTCGTAGACCTTGCTCTTTTTTATGGTTTTCCATAGTTTCTTATAATAACCATGGTGGTGACTCCAAACACTTTTTTCAAAATTTTAATTTTTGGTTCGTCGTCCTGTCGCGATTTTGATTGCGACACTATCTGTCACAACCGAAATCGCGATGGGATGACGAACCAAAAATAAAATTTAAAAAAAGAGGTTTGGAGTGGCCACCATATTATTATAGGAAACTATGGAATACCATAAAAAGGAGTAAGGTCTACGAAAACAGAGTTTGGGGTACGGGAGTTAATTACGCGTAGGGAAGGTGTTAGGACCCTACAACGCCCATCCTAAGACGGTACCTTTAACTAAAATACAAATTGATGTCGTCTCCCTTAAATGTTTATTTTAAAAAAATAAAATAAATAGATAAATAAAATAAATAAATAAATAAAGATAACAAAGAAAAACAAAGGAAAAAAAAAGATTTTTTGTTTTTTGGGCCCGACAAGGGTCACGTAGTTTTTTATGAAAAAACTTTTTGAAAAAAAAACTTTTTGAAAAAACAATTTGTGTGAAGATGTTGATATCACTCTCTTTTTATATTTGAAAATTTTGTATTTTTTTTAGTAATCTTATAGTAGAGCGAAGGTATTAAGTACTAAGACGACGCGAGCGGTCACACGTCACACGAGCAGTTATACATTTTAAAAGTTAAAAGGGTATTTAAAATATTTATTTGTTATTACTTCCTTTAAAAAAACTTCTGAAATAAGACATTAATACCCAAAATATATGACTATTATATATCCACAATTTATGAAAATATTAGGAAAATAAATAAATAAAAGATTAGGAAATAACGTTTAGGATTAAACATATTATTTTAATATGAAAAAGTTTTACAACCCTTAACATGAAAAAAAAAATGGCACAACATATTCATACAATGTTAAAACATGATATCTCTCACTTATTCACGCATCAACGTTCACAACCCAATGCAATCAACAAACATTAATTATAAAACTAATGAACCCAAAAATGCATGACAGTAATGCTTTCTCCATATCAAAAAGAAATAGTGAAAACATCAAATTCAACCAAGATCAAAAACACTTCTCGAGAAATACTGCATAACACAATAAAATATTAATTTTGCAAACCTGAACCGGAGATCGGACTTACAATAGTTGCGTTGGAACACCAAGAAGCACGTGGGGGTGGCGATCGAAGGTGAGTGGGTTTTTTATGTGTGAGGGTTAAAAGAGAACATGTGCTTAGGGTGAGAGAGGTCTCCAGAAATTTTTGAGAGAGAAAAATTCCTTTCTTTTTTTTTTCTGATGGGTTTATATACACAACACTATAAATCTAATGTAATCTCGTAAAAAAGGTCTGTCTTAATTACAACGAATTTTAAAAGGCAAGAACTGGTCTTAATATTATCACATTATGGGAATCAAATCATAGCAAAAAAAGCACAAAATCAAACGTGATCAAAAAAAATAATTCTAATTAGTAAAAAGATATTGCTTTGAATCATACACCCAATTAGCACTTAAAATGCCTCGAAAACATCATGCTTTATGATCATACACAGATTCCAATGCATTTAATTGGCTCTGATTGCTTTTACTACTGATAGAGGCCGTACCCCACCAAATTAAAACACTTAAAATGCAGTATATGAAAGTGAACCAAGTCGTCTCCCAACGACCAATATTTTCATTCAAAGCTTCAATTTCAGATGAACACAACAATAACACATGGGGGTTTAACAGATTTACGGATGCAACACACAACTAAAAATTTAAATGCAGACGTCTAAAATTAATGTAAAAGCAGTGTTGATTCCTTGCTTCAAATGAACATCCACCAATCACGGATTACAACTAAAAATGGTTATATTAACTCTCATAGAACCCAAATTAACTACTAAGCGCAAATTAACCCGAACTCAAGTGTAATTAAGCAAAGCACACATCCATGAATCTGCTATAGTTCACTAAGCATGAACACACAATGATTCCACTCTACAATTTAAGCAAAAACAGAATGGTTTCCTTATTTAAACCCAAATGCAAATTCAGAATTCAGAGATTAACATAACTCCACCGAACAAAACACTAATCTCAAGGTTTCAATCCATTATCTGCAAAGAATCAACACATAAACTTAGTTCCTCATGGAATCCGAATAAGGCTTAAACATAAATTTTGATTCAACCATCCAAATGAGTGCAAATTGATGCAGAAAACCTAAATTGGTGCAGGAATCGAAAATGAGCAAGAAAAGAAAGGGGCAACAACGAAAAACAGCAACCAAAATCGAAAATGCTTCAATATAAATGTTACCCAAACGGTAGAAAACGTTAATACAACTTCAATGTGTTGTCCAAGACTCATAAAACGTGAAAAACGTGAAAAAATCGTTTGTGCCACCATGGGTCACCTTCCAAAGCTTAAAAACAACAAAAATGGAAGTTTGAGAGAGTGGAGAAGAAGATGGAGCGGCTGGTCTCCTCCATGCAGACCTAATTTCGTGGTCATCACCCCTGCCACTCATATTTACAAAACTGCCACTCTGCCACTCAGAATTACAAAAATGTCACTCCTGGGCCTCTAATGTTGGCTCATTCACTCAGATGACGTGGAAATGACATGGCAATGATGTGGCGATGATGTGGCGACTCTCTTCAACTGAATATTGATGTCCAAACTCCAAAATTGCTTCACCCAAATACCTAAAAATAATTAAAAACAAAAATTAGGCCAAATAATGTGAAATTAGTCCAAATTCAGAACAATGGCCCAATAAAGTCCAATAGATGAAAAACACTCTAAAGATGAACAATTAAGCATTAATCAACTATCTAATGGATACACAAAGGCTAGTGGAATGAAATAAAATAATGACTCATCAACTGCATTGAATTCAAAATATCTGTGCAAATTAATTGATTGATTATAATATTAAACATGTTGATTCTATAAATACTTGCATAAGCATCATGCATCTACATTCATATTTGATAGGAAGAGCCAAACCTTGATACAATATGCCTCGTAGACAAACAGATGTTCAATATGATGAGGAGATTTCCACTTTGCCCACTCCATCTGCTCTCATTGTCGTGAATCATGGAAGACTTGAAGCATGGTTTTGAAGGCCATGAAGATAGTATTCAAACCTTCCTGATTGAGATCACTAGAAAGAAAATCACCATTCCTAAGGTGTTGTGTTTCTCATGGCTAATGGCTAAGAACTTTGAAGTCTTGCAACAACACCTCGAGTCACAAAAGCTTAAGACATCTCTTGAGCTTTCGGGCAACATCTATCTAGATTTGGTGAAGGTATTCGATGCCAATCTCAAGTTCAGCAATGGCATACTAAAATCAAGTGTGAAAGGTGTTGAGATGGAGAACACAAGGCACACATGGAAGGATGTAGCTAGGCTTAGGCAAAGAGGTGTGCAAGTCTATAAAGGATAAACTACTACAGTGGATGAATCTAACAAGGTTCAATACTTCAATCAATGTGTGCGCATTCCAGGAGAACAAACTTGCAATTTTCATGTGGGAAGGCTTCGTGTGGAAGAGAGGTTGCTAGCAATGATGGTGACCAAAATCATTATGCCTAGGGGGCGCATCCATTCAACCTTGAATGAATGAGACTTGGTGGTGATTTATTGCATCTAGAATGGAGTTGTTGTTGAATGGACCTACATTATTCGTGACCACATGATGAAGGCCAACAAGATTACAAAATTCAAGTTACCCTATGTTGTGCTTATCTCTAAGTTCACTGAGCATTTTAGAGTATACGTGGAAGGGGAAGTTGAGGAATCCACTGGCTTGCTGAACCATGTTTCCACTCTTAACATGCACAAGATGAGATTTACAAAATTTTGAAACACGTGGCTGGTAGAAGGTAAAGTTGCAGCCAATGTTGAAGTTGGAGCCAATGATCATGAAGTTGAAACAAGTGGAGCAAACCAAGATGAAGATGATGCCTCTAATCCACAACATATGGCAATTGTGATTTATCATCCTTTAGAGGATAATGGTTCCGCATATGTCATGCATTGGATATTAAACCTGGAATTGAACAACTACTGGAACTAAGTGATAAAGCAAACTAGATCTAAAAATTTGAAGTTAAATCACATTAGTGATAGGGAGAGCATGTGCATATGTGAAGTGTATGCATGCTTATGTGTTTTTGCTTGTATGTATATTTATTGTATGCAAAAGCTATTTCAGATTTCTCAATTCAACCTGAAGATGTTGGCTTCATCAAATTAGGGAGAGCTTGTTAGCACAAATGCAACCTTTCTATTTTTATTTTTTCTTCCAATAACCTATAGATTTAAGGAACTAAAATAAGAATGACAATCAACTTATTTTTTTAAATCTACAAAACCCAAAATCGTGAACCACTTGGTTTTGCAAGGGTTTTAGGAGGCATCTGCAACATGCATTAGAGAGAGTGTATCACTTTGTTTATAAGCATTTTATAATAACTAGGGATATGGTTTTACATGGAGAAAACCACCACGAGAGAAAACGTGAAGAATGAAAGTGGAAACTGGGAGGGAAACGTTTTCGGAGGAACATCAAGAGGTAAGGGAAGTTTGACCTTGTGTTTTCTCTCTTTATACTTGTGAATGTCTGCAGCTATGTTGTTTGTTCTGAAACCTTGGTTCATGGTTGTTGCCATGTTTTTTTTTCCTGCATGTGGTGTCTATTTTCCTTGCCCTGGTTCTCTACAGTTTGGTTAGTTTATGGATTCATTATTATGTCAGATAGCTTGTTTTAGTGGCCTTGTGGAAGACCCATGGTTTGCATGGTTTGTTTTAGGTGTAGATTCGTGTTTTTTACTAACCTACTATATACTTCATTTGGTGCATCATGGAAGACCCATGTCCTTCATGTAAAGCAACATTGCAATTTTCTCCCTTTTATATTGCTGCTAAAGGTTAGTGTGGTTGTTTAGTTGGTCCCACTATATGTGATGTAGTGGTTGGAATAGATAAGTGATGCATTCATTTAGTTTTTTTATTGCTTTTCTTTCACTTTGTTTTGTTGATTGCACGAGTCTTGTAGGTTCGGGTGTTGTAGTTGAGTTTATTTGTTGAGTGCATGAGTCTTGTAGGTTGCTATAGGTCAATACGTAAAGGTGATGTTAGTGTTTTACAGTGTTTTGCATAAGGGCCTGCCTTTATATTCTGGTGCAACGTTCTGGTTTGGGTTACAATTATTTTCTTCAATATTATGATAGTAAGTACATAAAAAGGTGGTTGTGAGAGGGCCATGTGAGTTGAACCACTCTATAACCCAAGAAAATATTTAGTGCAACTTTAAGTGTCAAGTCTTAGACCTTTAGGTAAATGTGTTGAAGCAATTATAATCTTGATGAGACAAACTAGCATGTTTGGTGCACGTACAAGACGATTCTTTTCTTGTTGTAGGTAAGTGATTTAGGCAAGGAATAACATAATATCCAGAGATGACTTTTTCGTCTATGTGAGGCAGTGGAAATGAGTCATCTTTGTTTGTGCGAGGCAGTGGAAGAGGATAGGTTTGAGTGTTGCACTATCTCGCCTGTGAAAGGCAGTTGATAGGCTAGAAATGTTTCACCTTAGTTTCGGCTAGTTGCTGAACATAATGCCCAGTGTGCGATGCATCAAAGTTATTACTCGTAAGTCATTGAGGAGTAAGGGAGATAGGTCTGGTGCTACGGTGGCCGGACAACTCGAACATGTTGGTTCTAGTAAACTAGATGATGTGGTGGGGTAACCGGTGATAGGAAAACAAAACATGGTTGTTATTGCTATGCTTGAGTATTTTACTTGGATGTGATGATGAGTATTATATGTAATGTTTATTTTGCTGAAATTCGGTTATATATCATTACTTATGGTTAACTTAACCCTATTTATTTGCTTGTGTTTGTTATGTGTGATGATCATATAACGTGTGTGTTATACGAGAGCAGGGGATAACGTAGATGCTTCTAGCGTGGAGTATATTGACGAGAGGATGAGTGAACTCAAAATTTTTATTTTATTTTATCAACTTGTTTAAATTAAGTATTAAAGACGATGTAATTTCTTTTATTCGTCGTTCACTACAAAAAAAAATTGTGTTAAATATGACAATTATTTTTTGTATAATATCGCGTTTATAATTGTCGTATTTTACTCGTGTGGCACAATTTGCTCAAAAGAAACAAAAAAAAATTATTTTTGTTTTTTGAGCCCGACAAGGATTAATTCTTGCTCCTATGTATCTTCATTCATAATGGAGAATCAAGGTCACGTAGTTCTTTATGAAAAAATGTTTTGAAAACAATTTGTTCGAAGACGTTGATATCACTTTTTTATAGAAAAGCGAATGTATTAAGTACTAAGACGATGTAAGACCCGAAAAAATTAAGTAAATAAATAAGTATTTATTTAATAAATGTGAGAGAAAGAATCTATAAATTAATTAATGCGGAGATTTATGACAAAGAAGTACTGGAAGCTCAAGTGGTTGTGCACACTTGGTGTGTTTGAACCTTGTTGTTATTTTTATTATTATTATCATTATTACTATTTTATTGTTTGTGCAATATTTTGGAGCAATAGTTATTTGTTATTCCTGGTTTGTTTATTGTTTGGTTGTCTAGGATTGTGTTGGGTATATCACTTTGTTTTGATGGTTTTATATGAATTTATAAAGGGATAGATATGTGCTTATACTTGAATGATGCATATGAGCTGTGATGTTGTAAATTTGAGTATATGAAGTATTTGAATGCATATTTTGGTTTTTGGATGTTTGAGAACTAAATTATTGGATGCTAGGAACTGAATTAGAGTACCTAAAACTAGTAGTGTCACATTACTGGAGTAGTGCATGAAGGTGCACAGTGAACTATAACACCCCAATTTTGGGATGTCATGGAAAGTTAGAAAACGAATGCGTTTTACGAAAAAGGATTATCATTAAAAATGTACTGATAAAAAAAACTTTTAATTTGATTTAAATTACATAATTCAAAATGTCAATTTGTCTAAAAAATTCAAATAACAATTACGAACAAAAGAAAAGTAAATATACTTTAGTATCTGATTTAAAACAACTAAACAAATTATAAAAACTCCCGAGTTCATCCTAGCCTCTCGTCGATCTACTCCATGCCAAAAGCATTTGCATTATCATCTACTCTCGTATAACACACACATTATACGATCATCGCACACACAAACAAACAAATAGGGGTAAGCTAACCATAAACAATGATGTATAAAAGAAATTCATAAATAATACATGTCCAATAATACTCAACGTCGCATTCAAGTAACACTTAAGCATTATGATCACAATCAATCCTTGGTTTGAACACACCAACCCCAAAATCCAAATAATCATACCAAAACCAAACCTAGCATCACATTCATCAAAAACCTTCAAACATAGTGATCATAATCAAGCTTTGGTTTTCCACGGCCTCTCACCCCATAACAACATCTTGTTTTCTAGAACAGTTGGTTCGATGTGTCACACTATTGTAGCCAGATTGTCTCCCTTATTCCTCAAGGAATTATAAGTAAAAACATCGATGCATCGCACATCGGGCATTATACTCGCAAAGAGCCAAAATAAGGTGAAAACATCTTTCCCCACCCACTGATTCACACAGGCAAGAGGGTACAACACTCGAACCAATCATCTACCACTGCTTCACACAAGCGAAGATTGTAACATCCCTAAGCAATATTACTAATTTTTAATAAATAAAATTACAATTAAAATAAATACCGCATTGATTATAACAATTTCCCAAAAGCGTGGGAAATTTAAAACCATAATTGATACCATACATAGTCCGAATGTACAATATCGTTAAACAGAAATGTTATTAAAATTCATCATAAAATATTTACATCAAAATCAAAACAATAAAGTTCCTTTCAAAATCTCAAGTAGCCCATGCTCTCCGTCTCTAAGCATCTCCTGGCTCACCTGTCACATCATCTGCTCCCGGATAACAAATTATCCGATCATCGCCAAACACACACAGATAGGGTGAGCTATGCACAATAACAATATAAACAGATATATGAAATAAATATGTTTCCCAACCCAAAAATACATAATTAAAATCCTCATACTTTTCAAATCACCCAACCATGACCTCATAGTCCTTCATGAGTCATATGCATGAACTAGTCTTGGGACTTCCCTGTGCTCCCGCGAAACTAACTCATTCGTGGTCCAACCCTATGAGCCTATCCCGCTCATAGTCCTACCCTACAGACTCCTCGCCTGTAGTAAAAACATCCAAGCCTCACAACTTGGACCCTGGCATGCACGCAATCACCATACTATGGACTCCTCGCCCAATAGTAACCGACGGGAACATCACAGTTCCTTGCCCATCATGCGCCCGACACATGCAATCACCACACTAAGGACTCCTCGCCCATTAGTAGCCGACGGGAACTCAACCAGTTCCATGCCCATCATGTGTCCAACCACCGAGCACATCCCAAACCCCTATTGGACTTAGTCCCTCAAGCCCAAACACCACCCACATGCATATACATCCTATCCTTAGCATAAAACAGCCAAAACGTACATGCAAGCACACATAAACATGGAATTTCATATAATCTCGCTTAAGCCAGGGACCCTCGCCCAAGCTAAGCCCTCTGCTTCGCTTAGGCTAGTCCACGTCGCCTGAGCGAGCTTAAAACAACCACAACATCACGTTATCTCGCTTAGGCGAGATCCCCTCGCCTAGGCGAGCTAAAGCATCCCTCAAAATATCACTCACACCTCGCCTAGACAAGGATCTGCTTAAACAACGTCATTTCTCATCGCGACCTTGCTTAGGCGAGTGTCTCTCGCCTAAGCGAGACTAAGTCGCTCAAAATTACCAAAAACTCTCGTTTGGGCGAGATGTCGCGCTCAAAACGCCCAAGTTGCCTCGCGACCTCGCTTAGGCGAGTGTCTCTCGCCTGAGTGAGACTAAGTCGCTCAACCCAAACCAAACGTCGCCTGAGCGAGCAGCGCGACCCAAACTATACGTGAGGTTCTGCAACTCTCGCCTAGACGAGATAGACTCGCTTGGGCGAGACTTGCAGAGTTCCCTCACTGTCACACACGCATTTTACCCAAAACATTATCAATTCATACCCAAAAATATACCACCAAATATGCAATCGCTACTAATGTAATTGTAATGGCAATCAAAAATTGAAAAAGCCCTTGCACACTCAAAACTCCACTCCCTCTCTCAAATTCGTGCTTCTCTCTATAAGAGTCCACCACAATGCCCAAATCCTCATAAGGTTTGAACCCGCCAATTCACCTTTGGTGATACACATAAAATTGGCATACATAGGACTCGAACCCAAGTCCTCTCACACAATTAAGTACTCTCAACCATTTGAGCTACTACTTTTCCACAGCACACTAAACAATAATTAATGCCATAAAGGCGCTTTCTACCCGCATTTATTAATTAATTAAATATTTAATTAATTAATTTCACGGGTCTTACAAAGATGGCCCATTTCCACTGCTTCATACGGGCGAAAGAGTCACCATTGGGTTCCTGGGTATGAAAAACCTCACACAATATTTAATTCCACCTAGAGCTTTCAACAAGGCAAAACATTCTCAACATGCAACACATGAGAATTTATATATTTCCAACAAAATACACGCCACCCACATCATGCATGGGAAATAAAGTTCCATAACAAAAACCCATCAACTTACCAAACAATACATTCAAGAAATGAACTCAACGAATGACATTCATTCAAACACATGCATAACATCACACTCAATTAAATATCCTCAAATCACCACTTTAGTAAAACCAAATAAAAAGTACCACACAAAAAGTATAAAAAGCCAAAATGGAATTTCATTCCAAGAATATAAGGAAACGAAACATGCTTTTAATATGAATCAAGAAAAAAAACAAAAAGCTATATTACCAAATTCATTTTCGTAATCCACACTCCAAAAGACCAAAAAAGAAATTAAATAACTTGTGGGCATTGCATGATTGTCACAAGGAAAAGTTATCTTAAATGATAATGAAAGAGAGAAAACAAAGTTATTAAATAGTCTTTTACAAAAAAAAATGTGGTTGCACTTAAAATAAAGGGGAACAACCAAAAGAAAAACTCCACCAAAACCATTCATAACCAATCATCACGTGCCCATGAACCATGGTACGTGAAAGAGAATGGAAAAGAAAGAAAGAAAAAAGCTTTTACGTGAATAAGTGAGAAAACCAAAAGTGTGAAGAATGAAAGAGAATGCATGGTAAAGAGAGAAGTAAACAAGGAAAGAGAAATTGTATTTTCATGTGGTCCCCGTCAATGCATCCACCAACATCCACCAACATCCACCAACTGCACCCACAATTAAAGAAGAAAAGCACAAGAAAGAAAGAGAGATAAACTTTGTACTAATAGCATGTAAGCACCCCAAACCTTTAAAGGAAAATGACAAAACATGTGAACCCACCCATGCACCGACCACACATTCCAAAAACATGAGAAAATGTGACCCATTAATAAAACCAACAAGAAACCCTTACTACCCCTAACATATACATCCCATCAAAGCTAAAAGTTTCCTAAATCTTAAGCTAGTTTGACTTATGTCCACACATGAAACCTCCACCGAAAAGCATAAAATAATGAAACGGAAAGAAGAAAGACACTTGGGGAATACAACTCCACTCAACGCTGCAACTACCTACGTGATATCCAAAGTTGCGACCCATACACTTTTGTATGACCCTCCTTTCCAACCAAACACCCCTGACACAATTGCTGCTTCCCTCCAAAGTGCCCCATTCCATCCCAAACTTTAAAGTTTCTAATGCCCTTATTTACGGCTGGTACATAGAACATGAAAGCACTCCACCACGCTGCACTCATCCACCATGAACCATACACAACGCCCACACATTCCAACCAAAGAAAATCAAGACAAATGGACCAAACCTTTCCCTATCTAACACCTAACCACTCAACATGAACAAAGAAAAGAAACTTAAACTACTCAAGAGTGAGGCAAAGATTGAAACCAAAGAACCACCACCCATGTATCTAGAAATCGAAAACGAACTTGCCACAAGGAAACACGCAGAAACGCATGCCCTACACTTCCAAACCTTCAACCCATGACACCACAACTCATGTAAACAAAAGAACTACATAATCATATCACAAACAAGGTTCAGTTTCAACAACAGAAGCATGAACATCACCCATACATTTTAATATACCCTTTAAAGTCTCATTCACCAAGTATAAAAGGTAAAAGAAGGAAACAAGGTCAACTTCAAACAAAACAGAAAATAAAATTAACTTCCCCTATATACCATTAACTCTTGACTAAGCCATCACCCGTGACTTTGCCTCATGCATGAAAGAAGAGAAGAAAAATGCAAGTAAAACAGTGACACCATGCACACATATAAATCATCCCACTCACAAGGCTTCATGCAATATTGGAACAATAATACAACCACAGAATCCATGGCTAGCACTACACATAGCAAACATCAAGATCAAGCAAGAAAACAAGGAGAACAAAAATAAAGTATAGCTTCCCCTACCTTGTTAGCAACTTCAAACCTATGTTCCCTTTCTTCCGCAACCTCCTCTTTTACTCTCTATGTTTCTCCCATTTCTCCAACTCTCTTTCTCTCTTAAAACCCTAATATTTAAAACTAGATTTATCTCTTATTATTCCTAGCCTTTTCTGTTTATATTTAAAAAAATAAAATATATTATTTGGCCGTTTGGCCTTTCTATTAAAGTATGGCAGCAAAGGTTTTCCAAAAGAAAAGAAAACGGATTTGATATGCAATTCCATTCCGTAAGAGAAATGATAGGTTGACACCCACATTTTACCACTTTTTTTACCACCTTATTTGACATCACTGTGTGGCATTTTATGTATCATTTTTAATTAATTTTTATATTTTTGCGCTGGCACTGGAGATTGAAAATATATCCCGCGTGTGGGTACATTTTGGTCTCATTTTCACCTACCAAGCCTCCCACCATTTTCACCTCATTTTTTCACACTCTATTCGCTCATTCTCTCTGTTTGGTTTGTTCCTTTTCACCCACCAAGCCTCCACCCACGAGAGGAAGAAGCAATTTCATTTTGGCGGTGGCTCTCCTTTAATGGAGAAACTAGGTCTTCCATTTTCGTTTCCTATTTTCACCCAGATATTTTTTTTCTTCGTTCCTTCCCACCCACGAAGCCTACCACCAAGGAAACCTCCCATACATAATTTCTTCAAGGAACCCTAAAAGGAGCATTGGTCTCATATTGGTATTGGAATTTGGGCAGTTTTTGCACATTTATTATTGATAAAGTTTTTGAAAGGGTGGGAGGAATATGTATGCCGTTCCTCGCATGGTGCACCCCAATTGTGCGCACGAATAGCACACCCATTTCTACTGCTTCTTAACCAAGTCTAAGTTCCTTTTTTTGAAAAAAATTATTGCCTTACACATATTTGGAATTAACATGCAACTTAAGACAAAATAACTTGTAATCCGCCAATGAGTTTTTGCACATTAAATGTTGACAGAGTCTTGGAAAGGGTAGAAGGAATGTGTATTCCCATCTTCACATGGTGCTCCTCAGTTGTGCACACCAATACCATACCCCTTTGACACTGTTTCTTAGCCAGGTCTAAGTGAATTTGGGAAAAAACTTGCCTTACACATGTATGAAATTAACTTGTAACTCAAGACAAATTAACTTGTAACCCAAAAAGACTTTTTGCATAATAAAATGTTGATAGTTTTGGAAAGGGCGATATGAAACACAATTTTCATCTTGACATGGTGAACCTTAATTGTGCACACCAATACCACACCCCTTCCTATTGCTTCTTAACCAGGTCTAAGTGCCTTTTTTGAAAAGAAAAATTGCCTTACACGTATTTGAAATTAATATGCAACTCAAGACAAAATAACTTGTAACCCACCAATGAATTTTTGCACATTAAATTTTGACAGTTTTGGAAAGGGCAGAATGAATGCGTATTTCCTTCCTCACATAATCTTCCCCAGTTGTGCACACTAATACCACACATTTTGCTAATGCTTCTTAGTCAGGTCTAAGTGCATTTGGGAAATAACATGCCTTAAAAATATTTGAAATTAACTTGCAACTTAAGACAAATTAACTTGTAACCCATGAAGGACTTTTTGCACAATAAAATGTTGACAGTTTTGAAAAGTGAGTAGAAAACTTGTAACCCAGGTGTGCACAAATGGGATGCACCATGTGAGGAAGAAAATTATGTTTTCTACTGCACTTTCCAAAACTGTCAACATTTTATTGTGCAAAAAGTCTTTCATGGATTACAAGTTAATTTGTTTTGAGTTGCAAGTTAATTTCAAATATTTTTAAGGCATGTTATTTCCCAAATGCACTTAGACCTGACTAAGAAGCATTAGCAAAATGTGTGATATTGGTGTGCACAGTTGGGGAAGATTATGTGAGGAAGGAAATACGCATTCCTTCTTCCCTTTCCAAAACTGTCAAAATTTAATGTGCAAAAATTCATTGGTGGGTTACAAGTTATCTTGTCTTGAGTTGCATATTAATTTCAAATACGTGTAAGGCAATTTTTCTTTTCAAAAAAGGCACTTATACCTGGTTAAGAAGCAGTAGGAATGGGTGTGCTATTCGTGCGCACAACTCGGGTGCACCATGCGAGGAAGGGCATACATATTCCTCCCACCCTTTTAAAAACTTTGTCAATAATAAATGTGCAAAAACTGTCCAAATTCCAACACCAATATGAGACCAATGCTCCTTTTAGGGTTCCTTGAAGCAATTGTGTATGGGAGGTTTCTTTGGTGGTAGGCTTCGTGGGTGGGAAGGAACAAAGAAAAAAAATATCTGGGTGAAAATAGGAAACGAAAATGGAAGACCTAGTTTCGCCATTAAAGGATAGTCACTGCCAAAATGAAATTGCTTCTTCCTCTCGTGGGTGGAGGCTTGGTGGATGAAAAGGAACAAACCAAACAGAGAGAATGAGCGAATGGAGTATGAAAAATTGAGGTGAACGGAGTATGAAAAAATGAGGTGAAAATGGTGGGAGGCTTGGTAGGTGAAAATGAGACCAAAATGTACTCACGTGCGGGATATACTTTCAATCTCCAATGCCAGCGCAAAAGTATACAAATTAATTAAAAATGAAGCATGCCACTACCATGGTTCAAACACATGTACCTTCGCACCGCACCAAAAGCACAAACAACAACCACCAAACTACGAGCTTTCTCAATATATATGATGCACCAGTAAATTATAAATGCATAAGATTCACATGCTTTAATTGAATAAAATAATTAAAATCACTACATAAAGAGAGCCCAATTGGAACCCATGTACCTGCACTCACAAATACAATTTCCAACCACCAAACCAATTACTTTCTCATGTTACAATACACAGTACTTAATTATATACACATATCCGCAACATTAAATATAATATTAAAATTTAAAATAAATAAAACAATAACTTACATCACTTAAATAATTATTATAATTACAACAATAACTCAAATCACTCAAATAATAATTATTTCATATTTCATAATTTAATAACTTAATTAAATTAAATAAATCAACAATCTTAATCAAGTCATTAATTTTTTCCCATGTGTTTCCCTTTAGTCTAATTTTTCCTAGGTCTTACATGAACCGCCAAGCGATAGCAAGATATAGGGAAGCCTTGTGTGTCATGGCACCTACCTAGAGGTGCACTACCATTTTGCTTGGGGGCGCTTAAGTTGCGCCTGGAAATAGTGAAAGTGGCAAGGTGCGTTTATGATGTCTTTTGCATGGCTTGTTGTGTTAGGTCTGATCTAGTGGGTAGGTTCATGATTTTTGTTGCAACACATGAATAATATGAGCGAGGAGGTTCATATTAATGATACTCTCGTGTGAGGATATAAGCGGGGAGGGTCATATGTTAAGTGCTCACACTTGAGAGTTGTTGTGTGCGGGGAGGTTCGTAGCTGGATGGATCACGCATGTTGGACTACGGGTAGGGAGTTCGTAGAGTTGAACTATGAGCGAGGTGGTTCGTCAAGTTGGACCACGAGCAGACAGGTTCGTGGAAGCATTGGAATCCTTAAGACCAGCTTGAGTGTGTATCTTGCATAGGGTAATGTGTTTTTCGTAATTTCGTTTTAATGTATTGAGATGTGAACTTAGACTAGGAGATGCTTGACTATGTCATGAGCGGGTAGGTTCATGGCTGGTGGTGAACACATGATAATATGAACGGGGAGGTTCATATTATGATGCTCTCGTGTGAGGATATGAGTAGGGAGGATCATATGTTCCACGCTCACACTTGATGGCTGTTGCGAATGGGGAGGTTTGTAGCTGTTGGATCGCATGTGTTGGACTACGGGCGGGGAGGTCCGTAGAGTTGGACTACGAATAAGGAGGTTCGTAGAGGTAGGACCATGAGCGGGCAGGTTCGTGGAACCATATATATCTTGGGTCCATGGTTAAGAAATTGTGCGTTGGAAACCTTAGGGCAATAAGGTTTCTTGGTTGAAATAAAGTAATTTGGGGTGAACTTCTATGTATTAAATTATATGTTTATATTGTTACATGAGCTCACCCTTTCTGTGTGTGTTTAGCGATGATCTTGTAATTCGTTACACGGGAGCAGACGTTGTTTTAGGTGGAGTTGGTGACGCTTAGAGCTAGAGAGGGGCTAGCTTTGTAAGTTTTAATAGGCTATATTTAACTATTTTGTAAACATTTAGTAGATTAGTTTTGAACTATGTAAACCTAGAGTTTAATTTATGGTTTTGAATTTCGAGACATTTTATTAAGGTTTTAATTTTCCCGCATTTTGGGAAAGAATTTTGAATAATAATGGCATATTTAATATTATTTTACTTTATTTTATTTAAATTAGTAATATCCAGTCGGGATGTTACAGACGATACGAGCGATCACACAAGCACTTATACCTTTTAAAAGTTAAAAGTGTGCTTAAATTATTTATTTATTATTTTTTTAAAACTTTCCAAATAAGATAGGATACCAAAAAAGTGTGACTATCATATATCCATAATTTATAAGAACATTAGGAAAATAAATAAATAATTAAAAGATAGGAAATAAAGTTTAGGATTAAACATATTATTTTATTATTTGTAAAAGGTTAAATAAAAAAGTTAAAAATAATACTTAAGATAAAAAAGCATGGCACATGATCAACCCTTATGATTTCATGTGCAATACACTTATATGTTATAACTTATAACCATATCATGGGCCAACCCAATGTGTTAACATATACTTAAGGAAAAATATGAAGTCATGGCATATAAAGAAAAAGAAAAGTGGGACCAACCAAAATGTGTTAGAAAACGAGACTCACACAAACATAGAATGTTAAAACATGAGATCTCTCACTTATTCATGAAATAACGTTTGCAGCCAAATGCAATTAACAAGCATTAATTATAAAATCTAATGAACCCCTAAAATGCATGATAGTGATGTTAATTGCAAATTCTGATTTGGATCCATTTTAGTCAAAAAATCATTGCATTATATTTTGTCAATTTTGCATCACTGCATTTGTCATTGCACAGAGTTAATGTTGTCAATTTTTCTTTGCACGTTCCTTCAACCTTCATCATTCTACATTTTTCCTGCTCAAAGCTATCATTTAAATAAATAGCATTTTGTGTTGTTGCTAGAGATTAAGTTCCTTAGTCACTTTGTATTTTGGGTTCAGGATCAAGTTCCTCCATTCTCTGTAGCTATTGTTGATGAAAAAGAGCTTGGATCTCTTATAGGCAATATATTTAATCAGTTTGACTTGACTTGTACTATATTAATTTATCCTCTTTGACTTGATTTGTATTGTATTAATTTTCCCATTTTTTCTTGCATAGTGACTTTCTTGTTTGCATGTATATGAACCTATCTTTTTTGTATTCTTTAAGGAAAATTTCACTTACCTATGTTGAGGTTATGCTTAGTGAGACTTACATCTCTATTTTTAAAATAAATATTCATATCTTTTATAATTGTTTTAATAATATAGCATTCACCTGCCCTCTAGTTTTTAAGAAGACTATAATTTTATATTCTTGAATCTATCTTGGATTCATTTTACTATAACTAGGTAATTACTATAGGAATTACTATAACTAGGTAATTCCAATTACTACTTTTGGTCTGCATAGTTATGGGACTTGCATTCCAATTAGGACATTGTAGTTTGGTTACTATTTGGATATCTTACTATAACTAAGATATATCCCAAAAATGTTATGATCTTAAGTAATACGTGGGGACACATGTCTCCACTTAATTTCAATTCTCCTTATGATTGTTGTTATAATTGTCCGAACAACAAGACAATCTCAATATTTTGAACATGAAGGTGAGACTAGATGTCCTTGCATTAAGTATGATTGTACAAGGATTTTGACAAATGAGATTGCCAAAGTTCACCTTTATAAAAAAAGGGTTCATAACAAATTACTGGATTTGGACATTACACGGTGAAGATATGTCACGTGTTGATTTACATAAAGGTGATAATTTTTTCCATAGACATGGTGTGCATACTATTGAAATAGAGTAGTTGTGTGACATGGAAGAGATGGTGAATAACACTTTGTGTCAATTTGAATCAGCCAAAAAACATAATGAATCCACCCAAAAGTTTTATAATTTTTTGGTAGAGGCAAATAAACCTTTGTTTGAAGGGCCGACTATAAGACCCAAGAAATTTAAATAATTAATTAAATAATTATTTAATAAATGCGGGTAGTAAGATCCTTTAAGGCATTTAATGTGGATTATTATGACATGGAAGAGTTTTAGTTCAAGTGGTTGAGAGTACTTTATTGTGTAAAAGGACTTGGGTTTAAGTCCTATGTGTGCCCAATTGTATGTTATTTTAATTTGTGTATTATTTTAATGATATGTTTGAATGTGGTTAGTGATAATGTAATCCTAAAATTATAGGCATTATCACGAAACATGTATTGGTTGAATTGGTTGTGCATTGGCTTTGCATTTGAGTGGTTGTGTGTTCAAACCTTGCTAAGAACAAAATTAACTTTCCTTTTGCTAAAAATTCTTTTTGGCATGGAAATGAAGAGATGGAGTAACCCTAGCAGCCTAGGGGTTGGGTGACACCAAGCAATGGTTATTGAATACTCATTAAGCCATTTTTTTAATTAAAATGTGTTTTAGTAGATTAAAGAGTAATTAAGGGAGCATTAACCTTGAGAGAGAAGAGAGAAGGAAAGAAAAATAACTTGGAAGAGTGCAGAAAGTTTTTATGTGAGAGTGGAGAGGTTCTGGTTCGTGGAGAAAGAAAAGAGGAGAAGAATTGTGGTGGTTTCTAGAAGCAAAGGGAAGAAGGTGTGAAAGAAGAGTGGGGATCTCAATTGGAGCAAGGATTCCAAGTAAGGGGGCTGGTTATGCATGTTTTTAACCGTGTTCAATATATTGTGCCTTGTATGAACATAATTGTATGAACCCCATTATGTTACGCTATTTTATGCATAATTCTGGGTTTTCACCCAGAAACCGCCTAGCGGGCATGGATGTGCCGCCAGGCGGCACATCAGTTTTTACCCAAATTCTGAGTTCTGTCATGAACTGCCTGGCGGCGAGACGGAACCGCAAGGCGATGCGCATTGTCTGTCATTGTTTCACTCTATTCCTGTGAGTTTTATGATATGTGGAACTTCCAGTTAGGTTCCTATGTTTATGTGATTGCATAACACTATGATATTCCTATACTTGGGGTGCTTGTAATTATAATTCGAATGTGGACATGAATGGTTCATATTAAGATCAAAGGATTATTATGAATCATAGGTTTAGGTGTGATTAAGATGTGATTGGAGGAAATAAGATATGTAAAGAATGATACTAATGGGAGTGAGTCTAACAAATCATGTATGAATTATTGTGTTCGGTTGAAATTGGAAACTGGATCGAATCTTGGGGATTTGATGTTCTTCGCAGGTACGAAAACTTGAGTTTTTTGGTCTGGCATTGATATGCCGCCTGGCGGTGCCCTGCTTGCCACCAGGTGATGGTAGTATGCAGACCTAGTTCTGTGCAGTTAAGTGAGTGGCTAAGAGCAAGAGATTCGAGAATTGAAAGGTAATAGAAATTAGGTGGATTGAATCGGAAGAATTAATGTATAAGTGTAAATTTAGAAGGAAGCTTTTAAGAGGACCAATGATATGTATGTGCTAAAGCATAGTTGGAAATTGATGCGAGAGTGATAACGGGAAATAGAGGAAGTAGTATTCTAGTTGGGCATGTAGGTGTTGGAAAATAGGTGTTACGTAGGTGTGTACTTTAGGAATGTGTAATAAATATTCATTTTGGTAAGGGGTGAGTCATATTGTGGTAGACTTCACTTAAAAGTCTTTTAGTAGAAGTTGTGATACTATTGCAAAAGAATATAACCAGAGGTTGACTTGAAGATACTAGATTGTGTGTTAGTACCATTAAGTGGAGTAGATCCTTGAGTCGTAAGTAATAAATCATGTTGGGTGTGGCAAGGTTTCACGAATTAGGCCTTGAGGAATGAGAGAACATGGATATCTTGGGGGTATTGTGGTACGCATAAAGTAACATGACATGTTTTGTGTGCAAAAATTAGTCACTGGTGCGCTACTGATATAGCGCCTAGTAGCAAGGTGTGACCCGCCAGGCGAAAGACCTTGTAATAGTGGGTCTGTGAGAGACTGGTGCCTGTCGGTAAGGGGTGACCCGCTAGGCGGTCTGCACAGGTTTCGCCTAGCGGTGCTTAGGCTATGTCTGGCAATAATGCTGCGATCAGTGGCTTGTGTGTGTTGCTTTTACACAATGATGCTATACTTGGATCAGAAGATATTGTGCCATGAGCGGGTAGGTTCATGGATGGTGGTGAACACGTGAGGATATGAGCGGGGAGGTTCATATCCTGTACTCTCGTGTGGGAATACGAGCGAGGTAGGTTCGTTTGTTCCGTGCTCACACTTAAGAGATGCTGCGTGTGGGGAGGTACATAGCTTGTGGATCACGTGTGTTGGACTACAGGTGGGCAGGTCCGTAGAGTAGGACTACGAGCGGGGAGGTTCGTAGAGGCAGGACCACGAGCAGGTAGGTTTGTGTGAGCATCATAAATCTTGAGTCCAAGGCTAACTATTTGTGTGATTTAAGGTTGAAAAGCCTTGGGGTTTTAAGGTCTTGGCCAAGAACTAACTAGGATGAATAAGATGGGTGTATTACTTCCATTATGTTAATTGATATGATATTTTCTTTATTTTATAAGCTCACCCTTTCTGTGTGTGTTTGGCGATGATTGTATAATTTTTTACACGGGAGCAGATGATGCTACAGGTGATGTTGCTGACGCTTGAGACGGGGAGAGGGGCTAGCTTGGGATGTCGAGCTAGGATTTTGACTTTGCTTATCTACAATTTTAGTTTTCCTTCAGTTGTTTTGAGAACTTGTATGACTTTCATGGTTTTTATGGATTTGTAATTTGGAGTTTTAAGCGCATTATATGAATTTTAAATTTTCCCGCATTTGGGAATAATAAATTTTTGTCGATTGTTTTTCTATATTTTATTTATTTATTTTAATTAAGTAATTTCCAATAGGGATGTTACAACGACATACTCTAAATTTTCAATATGTATTAGACTTCTAGCTTGTAAGTCCCATTAGAACATTCTTAACCAATGCTTAGCGGCTTCCACCAAAATTTTGTTAGATGTCACACCTCACACCACCAAATATGAGCTTGCAAAAAGTTATTCTGACACTAAAAGGTTAGTATCAAAGTTGAGATTTTGGAGGCTAAGAAGATTGATTGTTGTGTGAATGGTTGTATGCTCTTTTATGATAATGATAGTGACAAAAGATGTAGCATTGCTTGAATGTAAATTTTTGTCACAAACCAAGATATCACCCAATTCATCAAGGATCAAGAAATAAAAAACAAATTGTAGTTAAGTCAATGTTCTATTTTCCTATAATCCCAATATTGCAAAGAATGTTTGCTTCTATTCAAACCCGACCGCATATGACTTGGCATCATGAAAACAAAAGCAAAGGCATGCTACGCCACCCATCTGATGGTGAAGCTTAGAAGCACTTTGATCGTAAACATCCTACCTTTGTGTATGATCCTTACAATGTGTAACTTGGTCTATGTTAAGATGGATTTAACCTATACACTCAGGCTTCATCTTCACCATATTCTTGTTGGCTCGTGATTGTTACTCCATACAATCTTTCTCCTTAAATGTGCATGTCAAAACCTTATATGTTTTTAAGTTGTCTTATACTACAGTCATCCAATCTAAAGGCCTCTATTGATGTTTACTTAGAGCCTTTCATTGATGGTTTGAAGAATTTGTGATACGTATGATGTTTCAAGGAAACAAATTTGATGATGAGGGCATGTTTTATATGGACTATTAATGACTTCCCTACTTATGGGATGTTATCTGGTTGGGGCACACATGGTATATTGGCTTGTCCCCATTGCATTGAACACAATAAGTTATTCACGTTAAATTATAGTCACGAAAGTTGTTGGTTTGACTAACATCGTAGGTTCTTACTTAAAGACCATCACTTTAGGAGAAATATTAAGAATACTTTACACCTAACCCCATGAATGAGGGAGTTAGCTACTCCTAAACATTTAGAATACTAGAATAATGATGAAATTGAATGCCTCCAACCTTCAGAATGGTTTTCTACCATCAAGTGTTTTTAGGTCAAGTTTATTTCTCCCCTAAGAGTGTTTTTTGACATATGTAAGGCCCCTTATTTATAGACTTTTTGAATTCGACTGGACCTGCAACTTTGTACTTGATTTTGTATTGTAGTAACCAACTTTATCAATATCTTCTTTTGCTGATAACTTTAATAATCAAAATATGTTGATATTCTTCTTAATTTCTTTGATATTTTCTTTTATCTATAAAATATAGGTAATTCATTGGATAAGATACACTGATATTATCTACAAAAACTTTATTTTTCCATTCTTCTTCCAAGCATGTGAAGTCACATAACCTCTCATTTTTTGTTTGTTTTTTTTTTTCAAATCAACTAAGGAATAAAATAAAAATATACTTCACCATTTTTGAAGAATTTTTATTTATGTTAATTTTAAAAGGGTTTTTTAATTTTTCTATCTCGAGAGGATTACTTTTATTCCACATTAATGCATGTTATATATATATATATATATATATATATATATATATATATATATATATATAATAATCTCAGCTTATGACTAAAGTTAGAATAGAAGTAACTAATAATTTGGATGTGTGAAATATTGTCTCGTAACGAGTTGTATCAATTGTAGTATTATAGTATGCTTGTGAGTTATGTTATAATCAAATTATAGTGTTGTTCTTTTCCTATAAACTAGCAAACTTATAAGACTTGGTAAGTAGTGGTGGATCTTGACCAATATTTTGGAAGAGTAAAAATAATGCGTTTAAAATTTATATATTTAATTATTGTCACTAGCACAATAAAAATGAATACATAATTTAGTATAATGATAACTATAAAGAAATCACATGTATCTAAAGGTTACCATTCGTTCTTTCAAATTTTTGAATTCATCAATAATGTAATCAAAACTAAAACTTTTAGCTATTTCTTTTTTTAATGTAAATAATTATATTGTCGGGACAAGACATTCTTCTTCCATTTTATTATGCAATATTGTTTTTATAATCTTCATTGCAAAAGATTATCTTTTTTGTTGTAGTTCAAATGTTAAAATAAGACAAATTCAACAATCAATTAAGTAGAATGTCATTGACGTTCTTGTTCTTGTCAAATATTAACATAATTCAAGGATGGTTGATAAATTCTTCAACTCTAGATTATTAGGAGCATCAACAATAAAATGTTGAAGTTGAAATTTGAGACTAATCTTCTCTTGCTCACAAAACTCTAAAGGATAATATTTGTTCACAAGAGTGCATATATATCCTCAATGTTAAAATCTTTGAGCATCCTTAGGAAATAAAAAATTGCTTAGAGTTAAAAGTTTCATTCTTTGCTCACTAAACATGTCATTTAGTTCTTGTAGTTGCTTGTCCATTGTAACAAAAAATATATTCACCCTAAAATCACAATGACATGTTCTTTTTTATGTCAAGAACGACTATGATGTGCAACATAAATAGAATTAGAATCAGGAATATCAATGCCATGTTGTTCATAAAACAATATCACACCATTCAATAAATTTTGCTAACCATCCTCTCTCAATTTTTGAATCAAAATTTTAGTAGAACAAACCAATTTCATAACATTTGGTATATCCTACGCCTGTTTTTTGCAAAGTTTGACAAAGACAATCAATATTTTACAAAATCTCTTTCCTCATATGTAAAATCAATATTGAAACACCCCAATATGACAATCTATAATTAATACAAATTATATAGTTTAAAATAAATTTTCATTCCTATTTCATTGAAAATTTAAATAAACAAACAAAAAAAAAGACATTGTTTTACAAACAAAATTTATTTAAATACAAATATAAGACTAAAATGTTATCCCAAACGTTTCCCGATATTAACCACTCTCCCTAGTGTCATGCATCTTCCTCAACACGTGTACTATCTTTTACATACTATCTTCTACTCCTGTAAAAAATACAATCATCGTTGGTGGAAACCATAACCACCAACATAGAAAATGAGCTAACATAGAAACAACAAAACATCTTAACCAGAATACACATCAATAATAATATAGCAACAACATTATACCATTACACCGATTGTTTCACACAACCACACAAAACATGTTATCACCGCAAATAATACAACCACCACTAATATCAGCATTAGGAAACTGAGTTGTAACTCTCGCACACAGCTTAACAATACAGTTCAACCTCTCATCTCTCCTCGGAAGCCCCAACGAAGTATACATATGTCACTTCCAATTACTCTCCTCGAGAGTCCCGACGAAGTATATGTGTGTCACTTACCATTAGTCTCCTTCAGAGCCCCGACAAAGTACACCTATTGTACAACTACGTCGAGTTACCCTTCACCATCTTTCGTCAAGCCACCGCACACAAGCATACAATTACATTTCCAAATAAACCCATATTGACATGCCATCACAATCATACTAAATAAAATCTACTCTACAATTTAAAGTCATACAAAATAATTCATCACAAGAATGTAAGCTCCCTCTACCTCTTACTCTTCACTTCTTTCCCTTCAAAACTTGACCTTAAAACTTTTTCCCTTATTGTTGGACTTGTCGTCATTTTTACTAGAACTTTCTCCTTAAACCTTTTTCACTCATATATTTATAAGCCTAATATTTCTATGGGAAATATAATATTTTATTCACACTTATTATTATCTAACAATAATATATAGTAGTATATAAGAATATCTCATACTATCTAACAATATCTCAAATATCTTTTAATTTGTAAAACATAACAATATCCAAGAATATCAACTAATATCTAACACCATCTAATCATTTTTTTTCTAATTTAATAATTACTCACCAAATCTTATTTCTTAAGAAATATATCTCTTAAAATAAAATAAATCTTTTAAATTATAACTAATAAACAGTTTCATCTTTTACTTAAAATATTTAACCATATTTGTATATTTTTCTATATTGATCCATCAATATCACCTCTTAGAGAATAACTTGATTCATCAACAATAATTTTTTGAAGAATCAGATAAGATGCATTATATAGCTTCATCATACTATAAATGGAATAAAAATACGAGCTCCAACGAATATCACCATCTTGTTTTAAAGTGGCAATTTGGTTTTTTCCTTTACTAGTTTCAAGTTCACCTATTTCTAGCAATTGAGTTATTATATCTAATTCAACATCTTGTAGCTCATCATGACGTTTACACATAACATTTACAATAAAATCCAAATTTCAAAAAACCTGATGAATAGGAATAACCTCTCTTGAAGCAACCACCAAAGAAAGTTGTAGTCTATGAGAGAATTAATGCACATAATAAGCATAAGGATCATAATTAAGAAAAAATGTGCAAGATTTCTTCTAAATATGATGAGAAATATACTTTCCATTATACAGATCCTTTTCTAACACAATTTATGCGACTTTATCATTATATGATGCTAAGGGTTTAATTATCTTAAAAAAGTTACCTTTATTACTTGACTTTGGTGTTTTCTCACGGCCTCTAAATGCACAAGGTTGAAATCTAGCCAACAAATTTTATCAATAAAGATTTTGAGCCGTAACGATTCTTGCAAACTTGCTATGAACTTTGAACATTTACAATGTTATTAATGTGCATAGATTGATTCAACAAGTCTTTATAAGGTTTCATTAGATTGTTATGCGGTGAGCAAGGACTATCTCTAATGTGGTTGAGAAATGCACATTTTTCTTGCATTAACCTTTTTCCATGATCTTAAACCTTGTTCAGTAAATACATCTGACCTAGGATAGCCATCTAACTTTGAACTAAATAGATAACATACCAAACAATAAGCTTCATCATTAGTCGAGGAATACTCTAGCCAAGAAGGAAACATTTTAAATCAATTAGATTGAAATCTCCTTGGATGTTTTTCCTTAGAAAAATGATTGTTTTGAAGTTGTATTTGATATAGAAATTTTTTAAAATAAACTCTTCTAATTTCATCTATTTGACTCATTGCATATTCCATATTTGAAGACGTTTTCATGGATCACATCCCAAAGAATTAATATGAACCTCTTCACCTGTAATTCTTTGAACCTTAAAAAAGACTCCTCTTATTTTTTGACCTATGTAAGGCCCCTTATTTATAGACTTTTTGAATTCGACTGGGCTTGCAACTTTGTACTTGATTTTGTATTTGTAGTAACCAACTTTATCAATATCATCTCTTGCTGATAACTTTGATAATCAAATTATGTTGATATTCTTCTAAATTTCTTTGATATTTTCACTTATCTACAAAATATGGGTAATTCATTGGATAAGATATAATGATATTTTCTTCTGCTAACATCTTCAGTCCATCTTTCACTATGAATTTTTGGGACTTCTTTTCCTTTTCTGCCTCTGTAGAAATAACTTGGGCATTCTTCCCAAGGTTATAAGTGACTTAGGCATTCTTCCCATGCTTAGAAGTGATAAAATCTACCATGGATTCCAAGGAAGTTGCACAATTTTTTTTCTACTCCTGTGATTAAAGGTGTAAGACCCATGAATAATTAATTAATAAATTCGGCTAGTGGAAGTCTTTATGGTATTTAATTCTAACTTATATGATGTGGAAAAGTACTAATAGCTTAAATGGTTGAGAGTATTTTGATTATGTCAAAGGACTTTGGTTCAAGTTCTATGTATGTCATTTATGTGTTATTTAAGTATTATTGTTTTTAATAATATGTTTGAGCATGTTGAGTGATAATATAATCATAGAATTATATTAATCATCACGGGACATGAATTGGTTGAATGGTTGTGCATGGATTGACATTGGAATGGTCATGGTTCAAACCTTGGTAGAACCAAAGTAAACTTTTTTTTGTCAAAATTAATTTTGGCATGAATGTGGAAGGGCGGAGGAAACCTAACTGAATGGGCAGCCAAGGAAGGGCTGGAAAACCATCTAATAATGGATCTTGAATGGCCATTAACCTTACTCTAATTTTCATTTTATTGAGTAAATGGTTGTAATTATTAGGAAATGATATCTCATTAAATGCAGTTTTGTTAATTTTATTTATTTTAATTACTTTAAATCTGTAATATCCGGTCGAGATGTTACAGAAGGTGCTTAGCAAAAAGTAATGGTTTCATTCATAATCTTTACATTCTCTACTTCTAGTTTCATTGAAAGCATCTCAAATATTTCTTTTATCTATGCTGAGGCAAATGGTATGCGCTCACTACAAGAAAAATCCCTGAATAATAATGACAAGTTTTAGTGACAAAAGATAATTAGTCATTATAGTGACACAATTAGATACCAATTTATAGACTAAAAATCATTGGTAACTAAAATAGTTTCAAAAAAATTATAATTGGTCTCTAAATATATTTTTTGTCACTAAAGTCATTATTTAAGAGTTTCCTTGTAGTGACTATGCAATTTGGCGAAGCAACATTGGACATTCAAATTTTCGTTCTCTAAAAGCTGGATTTGTTTTTGGGTTGTAATGTTGATGATTAGCAACATAAATCATTTGACCTTTTTGTGAAAGTTTTCTTTTCTCACATTCTGATTGTGTTTTATCAACATATCAGAAGGAATTTCATTTTTTGATTGAATGTTCTTAGTTATGTTGAAGGATATAGGAGGAATCCCAGCTGGAATACCTTTATAGAAGGATATAGGAGGAATTTCATCTTCTAATTTAAGTTTCTTAAGTTCATAAACAAACTCTGATTAGGAATTATCCTCATTACAAGAAGAACTTGAGGAAGAACTAATTCAACTCAAAGGACCTATGACAATATAAAGGACTGTTAACTCACTTTTTCATAGGTCATTTTTTAGAGTTAATAAAAATCCAAATAATTCCCCCTAAAGAAGTATAGGAAAATTGACTCTGGATCGAATCCAAGGAAATGGTGCGTGTAAAGTTAACTTGTGTAATTAAATCTCGCTAAAAAGTAAATAAGAGAAAGAAAAGGGCAAAAATTAAAATAAAGAAAAGTTAAGAAAGAAGGTGCTGAATTTTGTTTAATTAAAACTAGACTACATGCATGATTGAAACTAAAGAAGATATGAGTGAGTGCAATGCATGAGATGTAAAGAGCCTAGAATGGAATCTAAATGGAATGAATATGAACCTAAAAGATGAGGCATGCAATGCAGATGGAATATTGAATTGGCTGTTGTATTGGACCACCTAGATGATAGATTAAACCACTTTAGAAACCTCAATCTGAAAATTCATTCAAGTGCAGCCACATTCACACCCACATAAAAGGCTATGATAGAATGCAGTAACATAAATGGATGCAGAATAAACTCCATGCAGAAGACAAGTGCAACAGAATTCTTATGTGATGAGTGCAATGCTGATTAATACAGAATTGAATGATGCCAAATTTGTGTGCATACACTAGGCCTAAATGCCAAAATATAAGCTGAAAATCTAAATGAGAATGATGAATTGAATATAAAAGGGATGAAGATGGAAGATGCAATGCCAACTTTATGAGAATATGTGTGAAATGACTATGGCAATAACAATTCAATTGCTGGAGCCAAATGGAAGTGGCAGAGCACTAGTTAAATGGATCGAAACATGCAGCAGAAATTTGGTCCATGACAGTAGAAAAAAGAAAAAGAAAACATATTGCAGAGCCTATATGTAACTACTGCAGACGTAACAACATTTTCAATCCAAAGATGCTAATGCAAAATTCTTTAATGGGTCCAAAATGCAAAAGTGTGACAGCAGAAAACCAGTATAAAGTGGCAGAATCAAATTATGAAGGTGAATGGATGGAATTATGAATGCATATAAAAGATGATAGGAGTGGTTTTGGACGGTGGTAGTAGTGAAATTAGATCTTGCATTAGTAAAATGAATGAAAACAGAACCATGGTTAACTATGCACGTGACAACACAATTCATATGGCAACAACAGAATTCACTGGACAAATTTAGAATTTAATCACAACAGCAACTTCTAACAGGTATGAATGCACTCTTCTACATGAAAATGATGAAGAATTTGAGACAGTAGTGGAATAATGATTTGTGACAACAGAGAACAATTGGATGCAGGTGTCGTATGTCAATGCATGAAAAGCTAAGACTGATGCAAATGCAAAGTGCCTAAGGCCTGTAGATGATGCTGATACAGGTGCGAAAATAAAAAATGCATCGAGATGAAATGTTCCTACCACTACTATTAACAGAAACCATGATCACATAAACTAAATGCTGCCGAAATTTTTAAAACAAGGAAAGTAATGGTGCAGAATAATAAAACAGCAGAGCAAATTTGAAACTAAAATCCAGTGCAGTGAATGGACAAAGATTATTCTACACTCAAGAAGACATCTTGATAATTTGTGCCCACTTTGGGTCACATAGTCCCTTAAAGGAACCATTGAGGTGTGCAGATTTTTCCCAATACCCAATCACTAACTCAGAAACAAGAACTGGAATGAAAACTGAAAAACACTAAAGAAATTTAAAAGCATAGTAGAATTTAAAAGCTGAAACATCAAATTGCACGTGAATCATAAACAAGCAGAGATTGGAAACTGGAAATTGGAATGGAAGCAGAAAATCAGTGTTTTGGATTGCAAACTCAATAGTGTTACACAAGAACAAGAAACAAGCTGAAATTGAAATGGTTAAAAGATGTTCACTAAGCAATTCCCGGCCACTTTGAGCTCGTGAAAAGCCAAGTGAAATCATCCGCACACTAAGGAAAACCCCAATCTCTCGAGGCTACTTTGTGCTCATTAGAAATGGAAAACCCTTCTTACAATGCACTCTTTCCCTCTCTCGCAAGAACACTTTCGAACTTAAGAACCCTAGCCCTAACACATTTTTCACTGTCGTGCAACTAGGGCTCCCTTGACAAAACCTACACCTTCCCTTTTTAAACCCCAAAGAAAGAAAACAGAGAAAAGAACCAAAAATTCCTAACCATGATCCTTTCTTTCGAACAAGGATCGCAAATCTGAAACCCCCTTTGTTGTCGTTTGATCAGCTTCGATTTTCTCCCATTCGTCCATCTCTCCACGCTGCCTCAATCTCATCACGCACCAGCCTCGTTCTCCCTTGGATCAGCAGACTCACGCCTCAGATTCACTAGTCAAACGCTCATGCATTAGGGATTGTTCTGTTTTACACTAGGTTCAGCAGAGTGTGATTCGTGATGCCGTGGTCTTATGCATCCTTTCTCACTCGTGTCAAAATCACCAATGAGTTGTTACTCTTTTAATGAAACAGTGAGCTTTAATGAAAGCAAGGCTGGTCAAAGCTTTGGTTGACCACCAAGGACTAATCTGCAAAATGGAAAAAAATGAGAGTAAGGGGTCCAAAACTAAATATAGGAAAATGGAGGATTTCTTGGCAAACTAGTTTTGTTTAAAAAGGGAGTCTTAAAAACAAGAGAGCTAAAATGCAATAAAAAACTACTAAAATAATCATTTTTATCACATTTTTTTTAAAATTCTATTTTTCTACACTAACATTAAAAAATAATTAATTAAAGACAAACTAATATTTATTTAAATTAAAAAGAAAATTTTAGAAAGGAAAAATAACACAAAATGGAATGTTAACAAGAATTAAGAACTTGGAAGAACATATATCTTTGCAACTATTGATGTTGTATGAAGGTGAGAATCTAAAGAACACGTTGATTATGTTTTGGAGTACATTTGAAGAATACTTTTTAGGAAATTAAAAAATTTGTAATTTTCTTTAATTTTTAAATTTTCCTTATTTTCTTTTGTGTCTAAAAATTATGTTTTCAATAAATCCTTTTTGTCTGAGTTCATGTTCTGTTTCTGATTTTCGGTGTTTAAATTTTAGAAAGAGTTCAAAGTAAAAACAATTGTAATTTTTCTTGGATAGAATTTCATGGGACCTTTCAAAGAGAAAACACAATCAATATTACAATCAATGATCTAATTAATTTTAGTGGAAGACGTATTAAAAGGAAAACTAGATAACTAAATATGAATATGAAAACACAAGAGACCATAATTATAATATTTCGAGTTACATAATTTTAGTCATTGTGTTTAAAATATACATATTTGTACTCTATTATTTAATTTCATATAATTTTACTTATTAGTTTGTTTATCCAATAAAACTTGAAATTCAAAATATTTATTCAAGATACCATTTGTTTGATAGGTACAGTAGTTTCACATAATCTTGAAACCAAATTAAAAAACACTTGAAATGCACTTTTTTCTTTAAATCAAGTGTTTTTAAAGAATAAAATCAATAATGTTATTTGAATAGATGGAAGGTCGGAAGAAAGTTGAAAATTTATTCGCAATTATAATATATAATAAAATAAAGTAAACGTAAGAAAACTAAAGATTCGTACGTAAAAATACTATTTGAATCTAGGGCCCACGTCCAGAATTATTTAATTCACATGTCTTTTGGTGTTATCGTTCCGGATGCTTTTGATGTCTTTTGTTTGCAATTCACATGTCTAGATTACTATCTAATTCTGTGAAAGGCAAAATTTCAAATTCAAAAAATAGCACCGATAAGCTAACACAAGCCACACATAATAATATCATCATTATTTTTACATTATTCATGATGTCTTACATAGTTCAGAACAAACAGAAATACATAGTAGGCCGAAAGATTACATCATCACACAATGCCTTATTTAATGTAAGGGTAGTATTCTTGGCATGATATATAAGTTTAGTTAACTTTATTTACCATACCAAAGAAGATTAAAGAAGATTACAGTCAGGGAAGAAATGACACACAGGAATGGTCCCAGGCTTCACTTTTAGAACTTGAAATGCATTGTGGTTTGGATCGCATTCTGATGTGTCTTTGTGGCATACTGCTACAGCTTTAACCCTAGTTCCATCTTCTCCCTCCAATGGCATAAAATGTACACTGCTATTTGATATCTTATGGCAGTAAAATACAACATATGGGTAATTCATAGGATGACATGTAATTATGTTTTTGTCTGCTAAAATCTTCACTCCATCTTTCACTAAGAACTTTTCAGACTTGTTTTCATTTTCTGTAGAAGTAACGTGGACAATCTTCCCAAGTATAGAAGTGACGAAGTCTACCATGAATTCTATTGAAGTTGCACAGTATTTTTCTTCACCATTCAGTGCAGGCTCTTCACACATATTCAGAGCAAACTCCACATTCTCAGCTTTCTCTGAATTTGGCTCCAGAGCCAAAATCTCAAATATTTCGTTTATCTTTTCTGATGAGAATGGTAAGTGTTCTGCAATTTCGCGGGGCAACAACGGACTTGAATATTTTCTTTTAGGGAAGTGTGCATCCAATTTTGCGCCCGGCATCAATCCTTCTTCTAAGAAAAATATACTTGATTTTGAGTGATCGTGGTGATGATGATCAACAACTGGAACGACCTCTTGAACAACAACATTTGTCTTTGATTGAGAGTCAAAAGGTGTCTCGTCTTTCTTAACACCGAGAATAATAATTGATTTTCGTCTTGTAATGATGACATCTCTTGACCATTATGATTTTTCTTAACACCTCAGACCAATAATTGATTTCCGTCTTATGATGATGACATCTCTTGACCACCATGAATTTTCTTATAACCCAGACTAATAATTGATTTTCGTCTTGTGATGATGACATCTTTTGACCACCATGATTTTTCTTAACACCCCAAACTAATAATTGATTTTCCCTGTAATGATGACATCTCTTGACCACCATGATTTTTCTTAATACCCCAGACTAATAATTGATTTCCGTATTGTGATAATGACATCTGGTTGATACCATCTTGTAATTGAGTTTTCTCACCATCAAGAGAAAGAATCTCATCTTGCAATATTAAAAAAAACATATCAAGTATTTAATAGTGGCCTTTCTCTATTGAAAAAGATTAGTTTGGTTATTTGAAATTTTAAATTGAACTAATTAGTTTCAAACTCTTTAAATTGTTGAGAACAAAAGTTTAAATGAGTATTTAAGTGATTATTGGAAATTCATAGTTACCATCAATAAATGTATAAATTTTATTTTCATTTATTTAAAAGGATCAAGTGTTTCCAATCAACATAAAATATGTTTTAATTAGAATGGTTATACATAGCAGAAGGAAAGTGGTTACAAGTGAAAACTGATGCGAAGAAACACACAAACCCCAGTGATATTTGTAGACAAGAGATAGACTGGCTTTTCATATATAACTTTATTTTTTCAAACAATCAAGGAATAAAATACAAAAATAAAATAAAACATTTCCCCTTTTTTAATAATTTTTATTCCTATTTATTTTTTATTTAAAAGGATTTTTTTTTCTGCATACCATTACCTTTCTCTTGTAGTGATTACACCATTTTAGATATAATTAAGGCAGGAGCATAATGGTAACAACATATAAATTATCATTATAGTTAATAGAGAGCACTTTTTAAATAACGCTTATTTAATTAAACATTCTAAATCAAAACAAAAGGCAAAAGGTTTTATGAAATAAGTGCTATAAAAGTGAATACAAATATATAATGCTTCATCCAAAACGCACTATTTATATTTAATTTATATTTTTGAAAAAAAAAAATAAACCAATAGAAAACGTTTTTAGATTTAAGGACTATGTATTAAGATATCAATAGATAAATTTTTATTAAAAAAAGTCTATTATTTATTAAAAAATTTCTAAGACAATTGGTGCACTCGTCCACTGTCCCAACTTACTTTTTTATTTCTTTTTCGATGCGATTACTATGTTTTAAAAGAATTTATGTATTATGTTTTTTATTTCTATTTTTATAGTAAAATATCAATTTGGTCATTCTATTTTTTTTATCTCAATTTGGTCCCGGTTTTGAGAGATTTGATGCAATCAAGTTCTTTCCATTAGTGGTACAGTAACAGCATTAAATAGGGTGTCACGTGTCAGTTTCTGGATTTTTTTAAACTTTTTATTTTTTAATTTCTTTTTTGAATTTTTTTATTATTTTGAATTTATTTATTTTTTAATTTTTTTAAAAAATTAAAAATTTGCCATGTTTCAAGCTGACATTGTGTCACGTGGCAGTGACAGTGTGATGTAGCGTGATAGTGCCACGTGTCACTATTATGCCAAGTGTCATTCTCTCCTTCTTAATTTGGTCTTTGATTTTTTAATTTTTGTCTCAATTTAATCACAATTTTTGTAAAAATGGTGCAATTCACGTCATTCTCCAAATTGAAACAAAAATTAAGTTTTATATAAATATTATACAAATATTTTTATTAAATTTGATATTTTTATTCAAATTGATATTTTTATTATATACTTTTAACAAAACTAAGTTTATTTAAATTTGTGTTTCACATTCAACTTAATTTAAAATTGTTTTCAAATTTTAAATTTATTTGTTTTTTATTGTTACATAAATTAGTTAATTTTTTTAAAAAAATATATAATTTGTTTTAAAATTATTGAACTTTACACATTTGAAAAATATGCAATTATTTGAAATATAAAGTCAAATAAAAAAAACCATATTAAAGTATGATGTAATAAAATATCAATATAATTTATGAATTTTTTTTATTAACATTATTTTCTATTAACAACTTTAAAACAATTTTAAATAAAGTTCAATGTAAAATATAAATTCAGATAAACTTAATATTGTTAAAAATATTTACTTGAAATATCAATTTTGATAGAAATATTTGTGTACATTTGTAGAGAAATTAATGTAAGGCCCATTAAAATCTTGTTTACGTAATTCTGTCCTTAATTTTAAGGGCTGCCCTGCAGCAGTGGGCCTAAAGGCTGGCCCATGATATAAGAACCCTTCGCGTTGCCCTAATTCCACTCATTTTCAGAAAACCAGCAGTCACCCCTTGCTTTCACAGGACGCTCTGCTAGGGTTTCTCCCCAAGCTTTCTCGAGCTAGCTTTAAACCAGTTCCCACTCCACGTAAGTGCCCTTTTCTAGATCGTATGAGTTCTAGTGCTTTCCTTTGTATTTTCACCGTTAGGGTTTCGTATCAATCCGCCATTGTCCCATGTACCTCCTATTTTTCAGCTCTTTAGTGCGTTCCGAGGGTTGCGGTGCTAGTGTCGTGTCGGCAAGGCTTCAGTTGGCTCTGTTTCCAGGTAGGGAAGCTAGAACTCACTGGTGTACTTTGTTTTCGCTGCTATTTTGCTTTTGTGTTGAGAGTCCTTGGTTGGTTTGATGTTCTGAATGTGTGTATTGGCTTGATGTGTTGTTTTGGACTAGTGGGTATGACTGCTCCAGGAAAACAGTGGCGAGACCTGTTAATCTCGCCCGAGCGAGTCAGTCTCGCCTAGGTGAGATGAACAGGGAGCTCGCCCAGGACTTTTGCGCGAAAGGTCGCCCAGGCGACCAGCTTGACTTTTGAGCGTCGCCCAGGCGAGAGGGGTCTCGCCTAAGCGAGATCCCGCGAGTGCTTCTGCTCCCTTTCTCGAGCCCTCGCCTAGGCGAAGGGGGAGCTCGTCTGAGCGAGCACGTCTCGCCTGAGCGAGGTGCTGGGCGAGACAGTGTTGTGTAGAGGTGTTTGTTTATTTCTGGATGGCATGTTTTGAGTGGGTAGGGATGTTATGATGTAAGTTATGTATATAATGGAGCATGAGGTATATGTAGCAGGATTCATGAAATTTAAATGATGGGTTTGGTATGATTTTTGGCATGAGAACTAAATGAGATTGGTATCACTAAAGTGACATGAAAATGAGATGAGTTGTATTTTATGAACATGAATGGACTATGATGAGTTGGAATGGGTTGGACCTGGAAATGTGAAATGTAACGGCTTTGAAGGTTGACATAATGAATGCACCCTTGCATGGTGAATCTTATTGGACTGTATGATTGTATTTTGTTTGTGTCAGTGTATAATTCCTTGGGGCCTCTAGGTGAGACTTTCAGGGTTGCGCTTCAGTGGTCGGGACGTAATCCCATGGTCCCTGTTAGTGGGTGTCCATGGTGGTGACCCATCTGTATAACTAGGTAAAGATTCAAGGTAAGGTTGCATCCTGATGCTCTAAGGAGCCAGTTAGTCTCACTTAGAGCAGACTGACTCCTGTGGTGAGAGTAGCAGGAGGCCTGAAATTCATTAAGGGCTAACCTTGTGGTGGGGGAGATTGGATTCATCGTAATACTTGTAACACATAGCTCGGAGATGAGCAGCTCAGGGTCGAGTAGAGGTATCCACCACAAGTGCAAGCATCCACTGAATCCAACCAAGTTATACGTATCCGGATGAGTCGAGTCGAGTCGTAGTGTATTGATTGGGAGTCATAACATGTTTGGTTGATTATATGGATGTGAAATGATGGAAATACTTTTGACTGTATGATGAATATGTTGTTGGCTCTAGCTTACCCGTTTCGTTGCATGGTTGTGTTGTATGTGGCTGTTCTTTCTTGCAATGATCATCGACTTGGTTGATGGGAGCAGATGGGCGAAGTTCTCGTGGTCAACAGGGGAATGGTGATTCCACCGCTTAGCCGTCTGGGCTGGATCTTACACTTCTCTTCGTGATGTCTTCTTTAAGGCTATGGCCCTTGTATTCGTTGTCTTTGGATTGTAAATTCTTAGTTAAACTGTTATCCTGCTTTTGTTGGCATCGTGGTGTGCCTGGTTTTGTAAGGGTGATGTTGGGAACCCCAGGACTGCGTGATTTTACTATCTTATGTGTGACGTTTCCTTTAATTGTGTTTATAAATTAAATGGGACGTTAATATGGGTTGAAGAAGTTATGGGTTGGTATCTTGACGTATGATGTTTCAAGAAAACAAAATTTTATGATGAGGGCATGTTTGATATGGATTATTTTTTCTATAAATCAAGTGCTTTTAAAGAATAAAATCAATAATGTTATTTGAATAGATGGAAGATCGGAACAAAGTTGAAAATGTATTCGCAATTATAATATATAATAAAATAAAGTAAACGTAAGAAAACTAAAAGATTCGTACGTACGGATACTATTTGAATTATGGGCCCCACGTCTAGATTTTTTCGAAGCAATTTTTCTAAGACTGGCTAGCAACACACATCTAACAAAAAGAATCATTTAATTTGAACATTACCTCTCTTCTTGTATATGTTATATGTTTGTGTGTGACGTGTATATCTGGTCCAATCCAAAATCAATGTCTATGTTTTGGTGTCTTTTGTTTGCAATTCACATGTCTAGATTATTATCTAATTCTGTGAAAGGAAAAACTTCAAATTCAAATAATAACACCGATAAGCTAACACAAGCCATACATAATATCATCATTATTTTTATTACATTATTCATGATGTCTTACATAGTTCAGAAGAAACAGAAATACATCGTAGGCTGAAAGATTACATCATCACACAATGCCTTATTTAATTCAAGGGTAGTATTCTTGGCATGATATATAAGTTTAGTTAACTTTATTTACCATACCAAAGAAGATGACCCTCAGGGAAGAAATGACACACAGGAATGGTCCCAGGCTTGCCTTTGAGAACTTTGAATGCAATATGGTTTGGATCCCATTCTGATGTGTCTTTGTGGCATACTGCTACAGCTTTAATCCTAGTTCCATCTTCTCCCTCCAATGGCATAAAATGTGCACTGCTATTTGATAACTTATGGCAGTAAAACACAACATATGGGTATTGCATTGGGTGACATGAAATTATCTCTTCTTTTGCTAAAATCTTCACTCCATCTTTCACTGAGAACTTTTGGGACTTGCCTTCATTTTCTATCTCTGTAGAAGTAACATGGACGTTCTTCCCAAGTTTTGAAGTGACAAAGTCTACCATGGATTCTACTGAAGTTGCACAGTATTTTTCTTCACCATTCAGTGCAGGCTCTTCACACATATTCAGAGCAAACTCCACATTCTCAGCTTTCTCTGACTTTGGCTCCACAACCAAAACCTCTAATATTTCATTTATCTTTTCTGATGAGAATGGTAAGTGTTCTGCAATTTTGCGGGGCAACAACGGGCTTGAATATTTTCTTTTAGGGAAGTGTGCATCCAATTTTGTGCCCCGCCTCAATCCTTCTTCTAAGAAAAATATACTTGATTTTGAGTGATCGTGGTGATGATGTTCAGCAACTGGAACTACCTCTTGAATAACAACATTTGTCTTTGATTGAGAGTCAAAAGGTGTCTCGTCTTTCTTAACACTCCAGACTAATAATTGATTTCCGTCTTCTAATGATGACATCTCTTGACCACCATGATTTTTCTTAACACTCCAAACTAATAATTGATTTCCTTCTTCTGATGATAACATCTCTTTGACACCATGATTTTTCTTAACACCCCAAAATAATAATTGATTTTCGTCTGCTGATGATGACATCTCTTTGACACCATGATTTTTCTTAACACCCCAGACAAATAATTGATTTCCGTCTTCTGATGATGACATCTCTTTGACACCATGATTTTTCTTAACACCCCAGACTAATAATTGATTTCCGTCTTCTGATGATGACATCTCTTGACCACCATGATTTTTCTTAACACCCCAGACAAATAATTGATTTCCGTCTTCTGATGATGACATCTCTTTGACACCATGATTTTTCTTAACACCCCAGAAAAATAATTGATTTCCGTCTTCTGATGATGACATCTCTTTGACACCATGATTTTTCTTAACACCCCAGACAAATAATTGATTTCCGTCTTCTGATGATGACATCTCTTTGACACCATGATTTTTCTTAACACCCCAGACTAATAATTGATTTCCGTCTTCTGATGATGACATCTCTTGACCACCATGATTTTTCTTAACACCCCAGACAAATAATTGATTTCCGTCTTCTGATGATGACATCTCTTTGACACCATGATTTTTCTTAACACCCCAGACTAATAATTGATTTCCGTCTTCTGATGATGACATCTCTTGACCACCATGATTTTTCTTAACACCCCAGACAAATAATTGATTTCCGTCTTCTGATGATGACATCTCTTTGACACCATGATTTTTCTTAACACCCCAGACAAATAATTGATTTCCGTCTTCTGATGATGACATCTGGTTGATACCATCTTGTAATTGAGTTTTCTCACCACCAAGAGAAAGAATCTCATCTTGCAATATTAAAACAAACATATCAAGTATTTAATAGTGGCCTTTCTCTATTGAAAAAGATTAGTTTGGTTATTTGAGATTTTAAATTGAACTATTTAGTTTCCAAACTACTTAAATTGTTGAGAACAAAAGTTTAAATGAGTATTTAAGAGATTATTGGAAATTCATAGTTACCATCAATAAATGTATAAATTTTATTTTCATTTATTAACAATGGATCAAGTGTTTCCAATCAACATAAAATATTTTTTAATTATAATGGTTATACATAGCAGAAGGAAAGTGGTTACAAGTGAGAACTGATGCGAAGAAACACACAAAGCCCAGTGATATTTATAGACAAGAGATAGACTGGCTTTTCATATATAATTTTTTTTTCAAAACAATCAAGGAATAAAATACAAAAATAAAATAAAACACTTCCCCTTTTTTAATAATTTTTATTCCTATTTATTTTTGATTTAAAAGGACCTTTTTTTTTCTGCATACCATTACCTTTCTCTTGTAGTGATTACACCATTTTAGATATAATTAAGGCAGGAGCATAATGGTAACAACATAAATTATCATTATAGTTAATAGAGAGCACTCTTTAAATAACACTTATTTAATTAAACATTCTAAATCAAAACAAAAGGCAAAAGACAAGGTTTTATGAAATAAGTGTTATAAAAGTGAATACACATATATAATGCTTCATCCAAAACGAACTATTTATATTTAATTTATATTTTTTTAAAAAAATAAATAAACCAATAGAAAACGTTTTTAGATTTAAGGCCTATGTATTAAGATATCAATAGATGAGTTTTTATTAAAAAATGCGTCTATTATTTATTAAAAAATTTCTAAAACAATTGGTGCACTCGTCCACTGCGTCAACTTACTTTTTTATTTCTTTTTCGAAGCGATTACTCATTTTTTAAAATAATTTATGCATTTTTCAAAGGTTAAATTATATTTTTGATTCTTATTTTCGTAGCAAAATATTAATTTGGTCATTTTATTTTTTTATCTCAATTTGATTTCGGTTTTGGAAAATTTGATGTGATCAAGTTCTTTCCATTAGTAGTTTAATAACAACATTAAATGAGGTGTCACGTGTCAGTGTCAGTTCCTGGATTTTTTAGAATTTTTTTATTTTTCTTTAATTTTTGTGTTATTTTTTATTTATTTATTTTTAAATTTTTTTAAAAAGTAAAAAATTTATCATGTGTCAAGATGACATTGTGCCACATGACGGTGACAATGTGATGTGGTAGTATCACGTGTCACTATTATGCCAGATATCATTCTCTCAATCTTAATTTGGTCCCTGTATTTTAATTTTTGTCTCAATTTAGTTTCAATTTTTGTAAAAATTGTGTAATTTCGTCCCTCTCCAAATTGGAACAAAAATTAACTTTTATATAAATGTTATACAAATAATTTTATTCATATTGATATTTTTATTATATACTTTTAATGAAACTAATTTTATTTAAATCTGTGTTTCACATTCAACTTTACTTAAAATTGTTTTAAAATTTTAATTTTTTTTATTGTTACATAAACTAGTTAATTTTTTTTTAAATTCATATAATTTATTTTTACACTAACTAAAACATTTGTATATAAACTATTGATCTTTACACATTTGAAAAATATACAATTGTTCGAAATATAAATTCAAATAAAAATATAATATTAAAGTATGATGTAATAAAATATCAATATAATTTATAAATATTTTTTGTTATTAACATTATTTTCTATTAACAACTTTAAAACAATTTTAAATAAAGTTCAATGTAAAATATAAATTTAGATAAACTTAATCTTGTTAAAAATATTTATTTGAAATATCAATTTTGATAGAAATCTTTATGTACATTTATATAGAAATTAAATTTGGTTTTAATATAGAAAGGGACAAAATTGCTCAATTTTTACAAAAATTAGGATTAAATTGAGACAAAAATTAAAATACATGGACCAAATTGAGAATGAGGACATGCACATGACATAATAGTAGTGATACATGACACTGTCACTACCACATAATACTATCACGGTCACGTGACACGATGTCAACTTGACATGTAACAAATTTTTTTATTTTTTTAAAAAAATTAAAAAATTAAAAAAACCAGGAACTGAATATAACAATCCCATTTAATGTTGTTACTGCACCCCAAAAGTACACCCCAAAAGTAATTGATTGCATCAAATTTTTTCAAAACAAAGATCAAATTGAGATTAAAAAAATAGAGTCCAAATTGAAAAGGAAAAATATAATTTAACCTTTTTCAAAATCTTTCGAACCAGCACTGCCTGTAAACACCGTATACACCACTTCATCCGGACTCGCTCTCTTTCCTCAAACTCACTCAACCTTGTCGCCACAATCAACATTCTGGTGCCTAGTTGCGTTTTCGTTGGCTCACATTTCGGTCTCCTTTCAGTTCGCGTAGTCCGCTCATGTTTGGGTCTCACTCCATTCGCATTCGTGTTCTTCCAGAGGCATGTGTTTTAGATATATTAATTGGTCATATTAAGAGAGTTTTTTTTCTTTTTTTTCTATCTCAAGAGTATCACTTTTCATGATCCCACATTAATGCATGTTTTAGATATAATAATCTAAACTGGTGGTTAAACAGAATTATTACATGTTTTAGATATAATA
>Ga0214543_1001372_pt1 | contig 46673 bp, 30 predicted proteins | sample CNSS2metaG_FD_160094 | JGI IMG/M metagenome (GOLD analysis project Ga0214543, IMG submission 160094) | Root nodule microbial communities from cowpea collected in UCLA plant growth center, Los Angeles, California, USA - CNSS2 | ecosystem: Host-associated > Plants > Roots > Nodule | place: USA...
CATGTGATTTAAATGAGATGGTTGGTATCAAGGAGACATGGTATTGATATGAAATACAAATATATATTCACTGTTTGGGAAGGATGAGTTGGTATGGATTCAACATTTGGTTATGAATGAGAATGGGGTGTAAAGGTTGGCATGAGATATTGTGTATGGTAAACATTACTTGATTGATTGAACATGGTTGGTCTGTGGTCAGTGCGTAATTCCTTGAAATCTCTAGGTGGGATTTCAGGGTCGTGCTTCAGTGGTCGGGACGTAATTTCATGACCCCTGTTAGTGGGTGTCCATGGTGGTGCCTCATCTATATAATTTGGTAAGGATTCAAGGTAAGGATTGCATCCTAACACCCTAAGAAGTCAGTTAGTCTCACTTAGAGCGGACTGACTCCTGTGGTGAGAGTAGCCGGAGGCCTAAAATCTATTAAGGGTTAACCTTGTGTGTGAGGGAATTGATTCATTGTAACACTTGTAACACTTGTAACACATAGCTCGAGGGTGAGCAAAGGTATCCACCACAAGTGCGAGCAACCGCTGAATCTGACCAGATTATATGTATCCGGATGAGTCAAGTCGAGTCCTAGTGTATTGATTGGAAGGTCATAACATGCTTGGATGATGTATGTATATTGGACTGTGAAAGTATATCTGATTGCAAGATAAAATCTTTTTGACTCTAGCTTACCCTTCTGCTTGTTTGATTGCCTTGTGTGTTGTTCTTCCACCGTTGCGATGATGATCAATGAATTGATGGGAGCAGATGCGATAGGCACTCGAGGTCAACAGAGAAAGGATGGTTCCGCTACACAGTCTACCCGTGCTGGACTTCATGTCTCTTTGGGTTTTTCTTTAGGGCGAAGTCCCATGTTTGTATTGCCCCTAAGGCTTTATTTCGAATATTGACTATCTCTTCCTCCTTTTGGTTATAGGCATTGTAGTGAGCTTTAGTATTTCCTTTTAAGTACCTTGAATATCTGTAAGGAGTGACTTTATACTCCGCAACTTGACTTTTTATATCATCCGGTGTAAGATTTCATTTAATTATGTTATTATTTAGATGGGATGTTACAAACTCTGTACATATATAATAATATTCATTATTCATCAAAATAAAGATTTTATACATAAATAATTTTAAAGCAGGGATCCATGTGACTTCTTTTGCTGTTAAACCACTATTAGGATATTGTTTTCTCAAATTAGACCCTCTTATAATATAATCTCCATTACCGAAAGAATATATCTTCATAATTTTTCTATTTTTACATGTACGTTGTTTGTTGGAATCTACATTTTAAGGAACAAATTTTTAACAATTTTTTTAATTTTATAAATTTGTATATTTATTTGTAATAAATTATTTTATTAAAAATTTATAATTTTTTTATAAATACATGTGAATATAAATTTAAAAATTTATATTTAGTTTATAATTTATAAATTAATCAGGAATAAAAAGTTTGAAGAGTAATTATAATAAATAAAATAATTTAAATATAATTTAATTATAGAAATAGAAAAAATATCATAATAAAATATTGTAATTATAATTTTTGTAAAATTAATTTTGATAAATGTATATTTGTTTGGTTAAAATAATTTATGTAATATTTTTGTTGGGTGTAATTGTGACCTCCCATTTAATAGTTAAATCTAATTAAATAAAATATTGCATAATTTATAATAGTTAAAAGAGTATATGACAAGGAGTATATATGTATCCATCATTACGACCAGTACAGTTATCCATAAATATACTTAAAAAGAAAGACTAAGGTGGCACCACAATACCATGAACAAAACAAAATTTAAAAGGTTAATAGTTGGCCAGAGGACCTGCTCATAGAGCACGAAATTACAAAATAACAAAATTTCTTCAAACATGAGCTCAATGGTGAGTCAAACTCCAACTCATGACCAACTAAGCTGTAGTGTTCCCATCGTCACTATGATCACCAGGAGTTTCCATATCTGCTCACACCAAGGAATTGGTGATCATCGCAAAAAGGAATAGCCACACAAGAAAACGAGCACAAGCAAAAGGGTAAGTTAGAGTAAAAATAATTTTCAACATAGCATCTGAGCAAGCAATATTAAACAGATTTCCAAACAGGCAAAATAATAGGCATATAAACATGTGATAACAAACGAACAATAGGACTCTAAGACTCAATTTATTCGTATACATATAATAAGATATGATTCACTGGATGCCCACACTTATGGTGGCCTTTACTACTCTGCAGAGCCATTGCCAATGAGTTTCACCCTACCACACACAAGGTTAGCCTTCAATCATCTAAGACCATTCCTGCCAAAGACTAGGGTCTCCCCGCTACTCTCACCACTTGAATCAGTTTGCTCTACATGAGACTAACTGACTAACTGATTCTTTAGAGCTTCGGGATGCAACTCTTACTTGAATCCTTATCTGATTATATACACTACAATACCACCATGAAATCTTGCCAAGAGTTTCATGGAATTACGTCTATCTCACACCACAACCATGTTTCTCATACCAACCACATTGTATCTCACGCATTATGATTTCATACCAATGCCCATCCAACCAACCAAAACCATGTTTCATTCATGCCAACACAACATGTAACGATCTCATTTCATCATCTTAAGCATTTGCACATCATACTTCATACTTTTAAAATTAGTAAACCAAACAAAATCATGGAAGCATACAAGTATTCAAGCAACTATGTCAATCTCGCTTAAGTTAAGGAGCCCTCGCTCAGGTGAGAGGAACCCCTCGCTCAAGCTAATAGCTCTCACCTGGGCGAGATTGTAAATAGAGAGCACCTCGAGTTCTCACTCAAGCTAGTCCATCTCGCTCAAGTGAGGTTACTCTCGCTCAAGCGAGAGGCCTTCGCTAGGGCGACAACTCAAGACAGAAAGGGGGGTGAGTTACTGCTATTCTCGTTTAGGCGAGAGCTCCTCGCTTAGGCGAGAGCTTTTCGTTTGGGCAAAAAACAACTCGTTTAGGCGAGCATTGTAAGATCCAAGAAATTTAAATAATTAAATAAATAATTATTTAATAAATATGGGTAGTATGAGCCTTTAAGATATTTAATGCGAATTGTTATGATGTGAAAAAGTACTAGCTCAAATAGTTGAGAGTACTTTATTGTGTGAGAGGACTTGGGTTCAAATTTCAAATTTTATGTATGTCAATTGTATGTATCTTATTTAAATAAGTATATTATTTTATTGTTAGGCTTGAATGTGATTGGTGATAATTTAATTCTAAAATTATAGAAATTATCATGAAACATGAATTGGTTGATTTGGTTATGCAGTTCAAACCTTGTTAAGAACAAAATTAACTTCTTTCTTTTTTCCAAAATTTCTTTTGGCATGAAGATGAAAGGGTAGAAAAACCCTAGCTGCAAAAGTGGCAGCCAAGAGAGATAGAAAATAGCCATAATGGACCTTGAATAGCCATTAAGCTCATGATTAAATTCAAAATTCGTTTTGGACCATTAACCCTCATTACGAGACCATTATGAGGTATTGAATTAGAGAGAAAAGGGTGAAATTGATACTGCATTCTCGTGAGGACTGGGAAGAGAGGTTTACATAACCATTTTGTGTGCTTTGGAAGTGTGAGAGCTAAATTTTTGGAGTGCCAAAGGAAGGCTTTTGGGACATCATAAAGAAAAGGGCTAAAAGACCATTAGGAGCAAAGATTTACCGGGTAAGGGGAGCTATCCTTGCATGTTTTATTCGTATTTGATAGATTGTATGATAATTTGATCAATTGCATGAAATTTCCTTATGAATTACATTGATTTTCGTGGTTTCCGGGTTTCTACCCAGAAATTGCCTGGCGGTCGTGAGTGTGCCGCCAAGCGATGCATTATTTTCTGCCCATTTTTCTGGGTTCTGCTATGAACCGCCTGGCGACGAAGGTGGACCCATTAGGCGACGCATGATGTTTGTCCCTATTTTGTGTGTTTCGCGAAGTTGCTTGATACTGGGACTCCCTAGTGGGGTTACTAACTCTGTGAAAGGTGTGATGTCATTGTATTGTTATAATTATGATGAGTGAAAACTAAATTTGGGAATATAATCATGAAGCAATTGTGTTAAAGTGATGAATGAATCAGGAATAGAGAAATAGAGACCAATTATGAATGTGGTTGGTTGATATAATGTGATTGGTTGAGTACGTAGCTAGAAATAAAAGGATTGTGAACCATTGGCTCGTGCGCAAATTTCTGGACTTGGAATGATAAAACAGAATGGACCCATGGGATAGAGGAACCTGGAATTTTCCAAGAACTGATAGCGGGGAACAATGAGTGGTTCTGGAAGTTTATGGGGTGGCTGAGAGATGGAGTTATTAAGGAAATTGAGTCGAAAGGAAATTAGGTACAACAAAGAGATTACGATACTTGAATGGGAGTCATGATAAACAAGGTAATGCATGGAGTGAGGTGATGTCCTTACGGCAAAGTGAAGTAGAGTTAGGTAAGGAATTCTTAGTGAGGGTCTAAAAAGCTGGAATAGGGAAATGAGAAAAAAGAAGGATAACTGAGCTGGAAATATGGATTCTGGTGCATTGGGAGTAGGTGAAATTAGGCATAACAAAGGAGTGATGAAAGGGGGTATAAACAATTGGTTAAGTATAGGATTGCTCGCTAATTAGCTGAATTGGGTACAAGAATTGAGTAAGAGTTGTTTCTGTTATAAGTTGATTAAAACATGGTATAACTATAAAGTGGTGGGTGAATTACATAGATTGGAATGTTTGAATGGTGAATAAATAAGTTATAGAAAATCAAATAAGGTTGAGGTGAATGGATAATTAGAGTCAGCTTCTGATATAAGAGGGTGCCTTTTATTTTGGAGATAATTACGGGTTGGAGAACAAACCATTTTGGGTGCCAAAATCAGCAGAAACACGGTACTGGTGTGGCACTTGGTGGCACGGGTATGTGCGTCAGGCGATAGACTATCAGGGATGTGCACTGCAACGTGTGGCGCATGGTGGCAAGGTGGCAAGGTGTGCTCCGCCAGACGGTCTGCGCAGGTTTCGCCTGGCGGCGCTTAGGCTGTGCCAAGCGATAATGTTATAGGTATTTGACTTGCGTGTGTTGTGTATACGCATTAATGCAAACTTGGATTAGGGGATGATGTGCCATGAGCGGGTAGCTTCATGGATGATGGTGAACACGTGATGATATGAGCGGGGAGGTTCATATCCAGTTATTCTCGTGTGGGGATACGAGCGAGGTAGGTTCGTATGTTCTGTGCTCACACTTGAGAGAGGTTACGTGCGGGGAGGTGCGTAGCTGGTGGATCACGTGTGTTGGACTATGGGCGGGTAGGTCCGTAGAGCAGGACTACGAGCGGGGAGGTTCGTAGAGGCTGGACCACGAGCGGACAGGTTCGTGTGAGCATCATAAATCTTGAGTCTAAGGCTAACTACTTGTGTGATTTGAAGGTTGAAAAGCCTTAGGGTATTAAGGTCTTGGCCAAGAAATATTTTAGAATCAAATAGCTGGGTGTTTTAAGAGTTTATTAAAGTATATGTTATTTTTATTTATAAGCTCACCATTTCTATTTGTGGCTGGCGATGATCGTGTAATTCGTTACATGGGAGCAGATGATAATACATGTGATGTTGTGGATGCATAAACGATAGAGAGCGGGCTAGCTTGGGGACTTGAGTTAGGGATTTTTTTATGTTTTCATTTACTTTATCGGATTTTGAATTTTGTAATAAGATTATTACTTTGCCTTTAATTGAATGTTGGCGTATTAAACGATGTTTTAAATTTTCTCACGTTTGGGAATAATAATATTGCGACGTTTGAATTTCAACTTTTATTTATTTTATTTAATTAAGTAATTTCCAGTAGGAACGTTACAAGCATAACAGATCCTTACCTGCACTCAACATGCAAACCAGAAATCCAGGGCCAAAAACAAACATGCAATACAATCCATTTCATACAATAACCAGACCAGTACATTTCAACATTCAAACTCAAGTAACAAAATCAGAAAATAAAACACCACTGTAAAAGCTTTTAAGTTCTAGCTTCCCTTACCTGGAAAGTTGCAAAACAAACAACACACATGGGAGAGCACCACAGTTCCACTGTAACTTACAAAGCTGGCACGGAGGAACAAGAAAGCGAAACTGAGACCCTATCAGAGATTAAAGTGGAACCAAAGATTTCAAATGGGAAAGAAACATAGGACAGGGGTTTAGAGCTCTACTTACACAGAAGGAGAACGTTCTACAAGCTTGGAGGAAGGAAGGAACTTACTGAAACCCTAGCAGAGCTCTCTGTTGTAGGTGGGGAGGAAAAGTGACTACTGTGAGTTGAAGAGACAGAAACATAATGGGAAGGCAACATGAAGTGGGAAGAATACTCAAGAGTCTTTTTTTGGAAAAAACTTATGTACTAATTGGAGCCTTACCACTTGGCTTGGTCCAATTCATAAAATAACATAGGGTATCTAAGTTAGAATAATAAAAATATGATTGTAAGTGAAAATATTTCAAAAAAAAAATACTGTAAAGTTAAAAATTACTGATATGGATGTAAAATATTTAAGTTTAATTATGAAACAGTTATTTAAAGAAAATATTAAATTAAAGTATAGAATTTTTTAAGAATAATTTATTTAGAAAAAATATATAAATTTAAATTATATCAAAAATATAAAATTTCTTAATAGAATTTAAAAAAAATACAAAAGGTACAAAATAAAAAAAAAAATCAAATTCAAATTACATAATTATTTGTTGAAGTTATTAGTTATTTAAATTAAAATAAATTACATAGCACTAGCATTTTTAGTTTTGAAAAAATATTAATAATAGATGTCTAGTAAACGAAATAATAAAAGATAAGATGAATTAAGAAAATTTACTTGAATTTGAATTAAATATGCGAAATGTATATTTATATAGCTAAAATTTTATTTTATTTTTCTAATTTATTGTACATAAAATAACACATTATATAAATTATTTTAACCAAATAAATATACATTTATCAAAACTAATTAAAAAAACAATCAGATAATATTTTATTAGAATAACTTTTCTATTAACATATTTATGTATAGTAAAATTATCTTATTTATTATAATCACTTTTCAATTATTTTTAATTAATTTATAAATATTAAATTAAATATAAATTTTATATTTTATATTTACACGAGTTCATAAATAATTATAACTTTTTAGTAAAATAATTTATTATAAATAAATATAAAAATTTATAAAACTTGAAAAATAATTGCTAAGAATTCCTTCCTAAAATACATAAAAAGTATTTTCTGATACTTGAATTATAAAAAGTACGATGAAATTTTTTTTTTTTAAAAGAAATGGTAATTGAATTGTAAAAGGGTCTAGTTTGAAAAAAATATTTTCTAATAGTCTACTCTGGTTAATAAAATTCAAAAGTGGTCCATAATACTAAAATAGTTTATCCATCTCTATCTTCACTTCCATTCTCATCTTCTTCCACTTCCACCCTAAAAAACATGCACCAATATCCATTAAAACAAATTGAAATATCATAATAATAGGAAGAGTAGAAGAATATGAGAATCAATAATCTGTGAGCATTCTGGATTGTACAATCTGTAATGCAAAATTATATTTTGAATTATTCAATCCGAAATTTAATTATACATTATAGATTGTGCAATTCAAAATGTAAATTTGTATTATGAATTGTACAATTTAGTAGGATTGGATAAAATAAATCTGATTGCACTAAACTATAGATTATCTATACTACATTGTACAAAAAAACTAAACTATTTCTAACAAAAATTGCATTGTACTATTTGAAAGTTCTGTTAAAGAAAATTGAACCCTTGTATTTGCATTACAGTTATCTGTTTGAACCTCTTGTACTGTATTAAATTTAAGTTTGGGGTTGTCAATTTTTTGTATACTGTGTAAGTTACTATAGTAATATAAAATGTTATATTATAAGCGCCCCATCAATTACAATAAAAAAAAGTTGGTAGAGTAATTCATAGTCCAATCTTACGCGACACTCTTTTCTTATTCAAATCAGTAAAGGTTTCAGTCTTTTAACTCAAATATAAAATTTACGACAACTTTTATTTAATACCTGAGATATTTTTACTGAGAATTAGAAATTATTGTTATAAAATATTAAAATCAATTTCAGAAGATAATTTCGTAATAGATATTTTTCACATATACAAATATCAAAATACTTATTAAGGAATACAAAAATTTACCAATATTTAATTTTTGAAATATTTATTTATGCAAGAATATTTATAATAACAATAAATATTTTTAATTTATGTTTAATAATTTTATTTGTGATAAATTTGCTTATTACCTGGTAAATAGTATCTTTCAAAAATGTTAAAATTTAATTTTAAAATAAATGTAAAAGATAAAGTGAATAATATAAACTTTTAAGAAAATAAAATGCAGAAATAAATAAATAAGAGAGGTTTAAAATAATCAAAAAATAAACTTTTGGGACTAATGGTGTCTCTTACTTTTTAGGCCAATAATATTTCAAGAAAGTTGGACAACACTTAGACCAATTTAATTCATTTTAAGCTAAAACGTAATAATTAAATTTTTGTATAACCTAGCTATGGACAAACTATTAATTTTCTTTATGAACATTTTTTTCTCTCTCTTCATTCTATTTTTTTTTTACAAATTTAATTCTTAGGAACTGGAGAGAGGATTAATCGGAGATGTAATTTAATGTACATAGACAAAATATGTCTTACATTTTTTAAATTTTTTTAAAACAAAACAAATTCCAAAACACTTCATGGTAGTAAGAAAAGGAGTAACTCGGAAAAAACAAAGTTGAAATTTTTTCTCAAGACGAAGTGGGATCTTCAAATGTAATTAATTTAGATGATTAAAGATGTATTAAGATGTATTAACATTTTTATGTTATTTATGGGAGAACCTACGAGAGAACCTATGTATTAAGATGTATTAATATTTTGATTTTGGTGTATTGAAGTTTGATGCATATTCAAGTATTATTTTCTAAGCACTTTCAAATTATAAAAATTATATTATTATTGTGTAGTACAATCATATATAATTAGTGCAATTCGATTCAAAATAGTGTAATTCATTTCAAAAATAGTGCAGTTTGGTTCAAAATCAATGCAATCTGATTCAAAAATAGTATAATTTGGTTCAAAAATAGTATAGTTGATTCAAAATCAGTGCAATTCGGTTCAAAAATAGTACGATTCAGTTCAAAATTATTACAATTTGGTTCAAAATCAATGCAATTCGATTCAAAAACGATTCAAAAACAATGTAGTTAAATTCAAAAGTAGTGCAATTCAATTCAAAAATAGTGCAATTCAGTTAAAGCTTAGTGCAATTCAGTTGAAATATAGTGCAGTTCATAAAACAATTCAGTTCATATTATAGTGCAGTGTAGTTCAATGCAGTGCAGTGCAGTTCAATGTAGTACAGTTCAGTTCAGTTTATTAGACAGAAAAACAGATCAGTTCAGTGACTGAACTGTTTTTCAGTTTAGTTCATGCTATTTTTGTAGTTCAGTACAATTTTTGGTAGTGCAGTGCAGTTTGGTATATTTTGGTCAGCCCTACAATTTAGATTGTAAATGTGCATTGTGAATAGTACAATTTAGAATATAATTTTATATTAGAAATTATACAATTCAAAATGTAAATTTGTATTACGAATTGTATAATTCAAAATACCTATAGATTAGATCATCCAAAATTATAATTACAGAAGGGATATAATAAAAATTAAAAAAAAAATTATGGGAGTCTAGACAATATATTGGGGTGCAAAAAGAAGATACGAGGATGCAGAAAGAGAAATTTCATACAAATAAATACGTAAAAAATAACATAATTAAGGGACTATGTTTCTCTAATTAACATAAAACGCAATGATGTCTAAAAAAGATAAGCACATTAGAATAAGAAATATTATTATAAACTTGAAGAAGATGCAATGAAGAATGGATGAAAGAGTTTTCGGACTATAAAGAGTTTTGTGAATGAGAAAAGTTAGAATCAAAGTAGAAAATAAGTTTAAAATTAGAAAATAAACAAATTACTTTTTTTGTGTATAAGTTACAAAAAATATCAAACTAATAAAAACCAATCAAATTTTAAAAAATTGTTATTACTAGGTAAAAAAAAATTCTATTAATTTATAGATAACTTATTAAAAATTCTTAAATTTACCGTCCTGTTTTTTTAACATAAATAAATATTAAAGTATTAAAGTAATAAAAAAAGGTTAAATATGTTATTGATCTCTTTAGTGAAATTTGGAATTAGTTCATTTTCAAAAATTTTAACCAATTTAGTCATTCATCTTTAAAAGTACGTAAATTTAGTCATTTTAACCAATTTTTATTAAGTTTATCTGACGTTTCAAGCACATTTCATGATAGTATTTGAATTATTTACATTGTTTGACACATTTTTGTTTCAATGTTAACTCAAATATTATCATAAAATGCATTTAAAATGTCAAATAAGCTTAACAAAATTTGGTAAGAAGAAAGACTAAATCCACGCATTTTTAAATATGAAGGACTAAATTAATATAAAGTTTCGAAAATAAACTAATTCCAAAATTCAATTTCATGATAGTATTTGAATTATTTACATCGTTTGACATATTTTTATTTCAATGTTAACTCAAATATTATCATAAAATGCATTTAAAATGTCAAATAAACTTAACAAAATTTGGTAAGAAGAAAGACTAAATCCACACATTTTTAAATATGAAGAACTAAATTAATATAAAGTTTCAAAAATAAACTAATTTCAAAATTCACTTAAAAAAACGTATTTAACCCTAAAAAAATCAAGTTACAACTAATGTTCGGAATTTTGAAGTATTTCAAAAGCTTTTCAGAAGATCAAGCCAAGCTTAAAAAGGAAAATCTTGTACAACTGACTCAATACTGGTTTACAAAAAAGTTTCTTAGATTTTAATACTTTATTTTTTTAAACGTTAGAAAAGTATGTTTTGACGAATTTTTCTGTCATTATTAAGATGAATGTTTCCTTGCTTTAATATTTTTAATCTTGAAATTTAAGATGAACCAACTTCTAATCTCTGAGGTTAAAATGATAATAACTTTAGTCTCTCAAATTAAAAACAAATTCATTTGAAGAATTAAAATATTTGTTAGTTCCTAAATAATAAATTTGAGAGACTTATTTTCTTTAATTTAGAAAATCATATTTATGATAAACAAATAAAAATATAATTAAACTAATTTTTTACTTATTATCCTTTTGTTTTCTTTTGATCTCCTTCTCTTTTAGTTTTTCTGTGTTTACGATTAAAAATAAAGTTTAAATCTGAGGACACTATTTGCCTAAATTATAATATGCAAGGAATAGTTTTACGTGGACAGTATTATATCACACGTCTCAAGCAATACTTCTAGCGATTAATTATTCATTAAAATATACATGAAAAAAATATTGTTAAAAATTAAGTTAACCTTGTGTATAAAAAACTTAACATTTTATATAAAAATTGGATTCAGATTTCACCAACATTATATATATAGATTAAATATGTTTTTAATAAATTAATTATAACGCGTAAAATTAAAATTTATCTTTATATACAACTTTAATATATTTTTATTTTTAAATTAAAAAAATAAATAAATAAAATTATTCTAATTCAAGTAAGTTAAATAGTTTTGATGTGTTAAGTGTATTTATGCTAATATTTGAGTTATTTACCCATTTAACACGATCTCTCTTTAATATTAAATAAAAGACATGTTTAACACATAAAAAATTAAGGGTTAAATATGTTATTTACCCATTTAACACGATCTCTCTTTAATATCAAATAAAAGACATGTTTAACACATAAAAAAATTAAGGGTTAAATATGTTTTTGGTCCCTCACGTTTAAGTGAATTTTGAAATTAGTCCTTCTTCGAAACTTGATACCAATTTAGTCCTTCATCTTTAGAAATGTGTGAATTTAGTCCTTCTTATCAAATTTTTTTAAGTTTATTTGACATTTTAAATGTATTTTAAAATAATATTTAAGTTAATATTGAAACAAAAGTGTGTCAAACTTTGTAAACAATTCAAATATTATCATAAAATGCGTTTGAAACGTCAGATAAACTTAACAAAATTTGGTAAGAATGACTAAATTTATACATTTCTAAATATGAAGGACTAAATCGGTATCAAGTTTCGAAAAGGGACTAATTCCAAAATTCACTGAAACTTAAGGGACCAAAAACATATTTAACCCAAAAATTAACTACTTGAATTAAAATAATTATATTCATTATTTTTAAAGTTTAATGAGAATTTTTTTTTTTTAAAGTTAAATACTAGAAACAAAATGTAAAAGTGCTTGAATGAAAAAAAATATATTGAAAGTGAATGTATCTGGGAGAAGGTACTGTCCAAAAACACGATAACCTTTCACATCGTTCCAAAAAATTCAAGTGGTCATACTTATGCTATTTGCAACTCAACCATGCGTTTTGGGAGAGCTTGTGTATAAGTGTTTTAAATATCAAAATCAATACTATAAATATAATACCTGGAACTTTTTCTTAATATGCCTCCATTTTCTCTTTCATTCCCATCTTCACCTCATTTTCTTCTGATATTTTTCTTCATTTCTTATTCCATTATTTATCATCTCTTCTATTTATTTTTTCCTTTTCATTATTTATCATCTCTTCCATCTAACTTCCACTATATATCACGATTCTTTTTTCGAAAATTAATGTGTCAATCACAAAAGTCTCAGGCTTAAATATATATTTGGTCTTTATTTTTGTCAAAATTATTCAATTTGGTCCCTATTTTCGTTATTTGTTCAATTTGGTAATCATTTATGTAAAATCGTATTCAATCGAGTCCTTTTGACAAACGGTGTTAAAATTGTTAACGGCACAGTGACACGGTGTAACTGTTTGGGTTACGTGTCAAATTTTGGAATATATGATGGCACACATTGGCACAATTAAAAAGAAATTGGAGAAAAAAGTTTGAATTACGTAAAAAGATAAAACATGGTAAAGTGAAAAAAAATTAAAAAGTTTGAATTGAGGGTTTACTGCAGCAAGAGTTCAAGAGGAAATTGGGCATTAGAGTTAGAGAGTTCGTTGAGTAAAAATTTGAAATTGGGCATTCGAGAGGACGAGAGTTCAAGAGGAAATTGGGCATTAGAGTTAGAGAGTTTCTTGTTCATCAATTAGGGTTCGCGAAGAGGAGAATTTGCGCTTGGAGAGTGATTTGCGATTGAAGCTTCGAGATTGCACTTGGAACCACGAATATGAGACCCACCGCAACTTGGTTGCCTCCAACTATTACAGCAAGAGGAGGAAGACAAATGGTGACGAGACATACCTCTCAAACACGAATTCCGAATCACCAACTGGATTGTACACAAGTTTCTTGCTGGGCACAATTTTGCTTGAAACCTCTCAAACCCTAATTTCTTCCCCAAATCAATTTCACTAACTTTTAAACCTACAACGGCCGTAAAATTTCACTATGCCAACGTCACTACCAAAAATTTGACATGTAACCCAAACAGTTTCACCGTGTCATTGTTCCGTTAACAATTTTAACACTGTTTGCTAAAAGGACTCGATTGAATGCGATTTTACAAAAATGAGGACTAAATTGAACAAACAACGAAAATAGAGACTAAATTGAATAATTTTGACAAAAATAGAAACCAAATGTATATTTAAGCCAAAGTCTTAATATTGATTGACCTTTTTTAAGACTAATGGTTTTCCTGAGAAATAAGACATGAATAAGTGATTTTATGTTGGTTATTGTATCTTTCGTTAATTCAAATATTATTTCTTGATGCTAGGAAAATAAAATTGTTGTTTAGTTATGAGTGAGTATTTGAATTTAAAAATCTCTCATATTTTTAGAGAAGTTAATAAATTTAGAGATGAATTTGAAACGAAATATATTTATTTGTCCAAGAGATATATTTTATTTTAAAAATAAATTTGGTTTACTCGAATATAGATTTATTTGTATTTTTACATTTTTCTTTTGCATTTTTTAACAATATTATCATCAGGAGGAAACATATGATTGTTGAGATATGAGATATTAATCTAACAAGAAATATTATATTCTTGTAATAATATTATCTTGATTGATATATTTACTTCAAAAAAAGTGTCTCCATGACATATCAAAAGTCTATGATGGGTCAAAAGTAACCTGTTATAATAATCTTTCAATCTTTAATATAAGGTGGGAAAAGTGTCTATAAGATAAGTTTGTATAAAGTTTCTACAATGTAATGTGTTGTACAAATTCCAATAGAGATACAATCCTAATGCAAGATAAGGTGTGATCCAAGCAAATGTGAAAATCTCTCTATAAAAAGTGGAAACTTATATTAGAAACACAAACTAAACTGAATTAAGAGTTCAATGTAAAGAAAATTTTTCCCCTAATTTTGTGAGTAAAACTTTTCATATATTTATACAAATCATAATAAGGATTTATCATAGCATTTGTCACTCTTTTTTGTTTTCTACTTTTTTTCTCTTTTCTCTTTCTCTTCTTTTCATTCCAATCCACCCAAAATGGGGTCACATTGATCATTGCTAAATACACAATGCGTTATGACCCTTTCATTTATGATGTCCTTTGTTAACTGCTATGGAACTTTACCAAGTCTTGTACCTAATACCATTCTTGTCTTTAAGTGTTAAACATCATTACTGAGATTTTCAAACTACAGATAATGTGAAGTATTTGAGGAATGAAACCCTCAATCTATATTCTCATTATCAATTATTCACAACAGCATCCATGATTGATTCCCATGGAGTAATATAATATTTTTCACTGCTATAATCCTATGATATAACTAACCCATTGATGGAAACCCTAATGTTGTTAATAAATGGTTGTCCCTCTCACCATTTCCCTCACATGCACCTGTTTTTCTTGTCCTATGATTGGTATACAGATGTTAGTTTAAACCAAACAGAAAATAAATCAACCATTGATGTGACATGCTATAATCTAAGAAAAAGAAAACAAGTAGTAGTCAAGTACTGGGCAAAAGAACAAACGGCATAAATTGACTACAACTTCTCAATTTACATTCATTGTCTACAACTTTGCCTTCGCATTCATGAAAAATTACTCTCAAGTTTAACGTTGTCCTCACATTTCAACGTTGTGGGGTGCATGAACTTCCATCTCTTGGCCAATTATAGATATCCTGTTTTTTCCTCAATGTTGACAAGTTTTTGGCCCTGAGAGATGTACATCATGTTGGTGCATCTGTGGTATCATGAAACTTAGTGCTTTGATAATGTTGTTTTTTTAATTGTTTCTTTTTCAAAAGATACTTAGAAAGTTATATAAAATATAGAGACATGAATAATGAGAAAGAAAGGTGCATGTCACATGGCCAAATAAGGGAAGAATGGATAGAATCCAAAAACTAAACACTGCATGCCGGTATACTCCAAATATGCTTATATTTGGAAAATATCAACTTCTCTCAAGACTAAGTGCGTGTTTGAGTATAGTTTCTATGTGATGTTTTCAACATTGTGACATGGAAAGTTTGGTGAAAACACATTGAAAACGTGAAATCAGACATGCACTAAAAGGTTAAGGAATGGTTTATTTATAGCTTTTGCAGAGAAATGATAGGAAGCCAGAAGTCATACAAATCAACAACAAAATACATTGAAGATGCTACCGTGGTCAATCATTGATGAACAATCACTTTTCAGATGCAAGAAATAACTTAAGAAACTGATAGAAAGGTTGCCACTGAGTGATGAAGGGCTGTGAAACCAACAAGTGCATATAACCTCTGTAACATGCACTTATTCATCTAGTGACTGACTGATGATACGATACCTAAATCATTAAAATTCATTATAACAATGTTATGCCTTCCCATAAACAAGGTAATAAGCTAGTTCCCCAGGCTCCATACAAATTTGAAGAGTTGAAATATGAAATCAAACAATATTCAGTTTTATCATAAAGTCCATAATCATCTGGATATTGCTCTGTTTGAATAGTAAAATTTAAATGAAGGGTTTCATTTGAAACATTAAATTATACAAGCACATCATGTAAATAACTGACATGGATCTTCTGAAAGTGTTTCTAAAGCTTTGATTTTTAATTTTCCTGAATGAAGGACTTCACCTGGTGGATAAGACTTTCTTGTTGTTCTAGGAGTTGAAATTACACATGTAATGAAAATCTAAACCAAACCTTCAAACAAGCTTCATTCTTTACAAATGTCCACTTCAAGTTTACAAATACTCATTACACGGGTCACAATCATAGTTCCACACTCAAGAATTCAAAATAATGACATTACAATGGTGAAAAGAAAAAGAAAAGACAGCAAGCACTAGGAATGTGGTCCTGCAGCTTGCACCCCATTACTTATAATCTATTCATTACTATCCAAAACGAAGGACCACTATGCCAAGGGAAATAACACAAACAACAAACTCCTCCATGGAGAATGATGGTATCATGACACAATTAAAATATGCACTCCATCATGCAGAAGAAATAAAAACATTGTTTGATTACTTTACAATGATCAAGACGTAATTCACTGACTTATTTTTAAGTGACGACAGAGTAGCCATAAAATGGTAACAAAACCGAGGAAAATGAAAAGTTGCGAGTAATCATGGTAAGCATTAAGAATTATACAACTTAGTATCAAGCAGAACTTTTGTTTCTTCCCATGGAATGTATCTTCCCTACAATGTTGGGAGTTGAGACGGTTATAATAGTTGGTAGAAGGGGTTAGAACTCTTCTAAGCCAGTATACTTAACACAATTCAACTAACTATCATGCCCCAGCTAACCCCTTCTGCTAAGTATCATACATAACTGACCCAATTAATAGTCCTAAAGTTGTGGGCCTTTCCACATAAAGAGATAAGAAGAGAGGAATCCTAGTCAAGCCTCAGCAGAGAAAGCCACAATTGTGAACATTATTAGAAATGCTGGAGCTACTGATGCAAAAAAGGATGCACTGTTGTTTTAGACTACACGTAATCCCAGTCCCAGACTTCAAACCAAGCAAAAACTTTATTTTAAGAACAGAATGATATAATGAAAAATTAAAATGAAAAGCCATTTTTGGACAACAAAGTGAAAGAGTATCAACATAATGAAGAAGTAAACATCTAAACAAAGCCAGATAACGGAAGTGGGTTGCACTACGCCTTCAGCAGCAAACATAAAACTCCTCGATATTGCACTACTAAAACTAAAAAGAACTTATCTTTTGTCAAACTACTTCTGCATACCATATGTAAGGAAAATATGGATAGACAAAAGGGGAATGGAGGAGGGATAGAAAACAATTCCATGTTTTTGAATCAGAACAAAATTATACTTTATAATTATACAAGGTACAGAATAACCATTCTATGCAAGTTGAATGGAAGTTTCAATCTCCAATCCTTCTGTTTACGATTTAAAGGTTTGCCTTTTCTAAGGGGGTCTCTATTCTCTTTAACGTCTGCCAACTTCCACACACACATCTCTGAGTCTTTTTCTATAAAATCTAACAAGAAAACTCCCTCCCTTTCTGGGCAATTGGACTCTAGATTTTCTGTGTAATACACTCTCATAGGCATGTCTTTGAATCTACCAATATCATCTGGTACTTTCAGTAGCCTCTCAGCACCTGGGGATGAAACCTTCAAAGCAAAATTATGATTTAAGTACCAAATACACTTCAAAGGAACAGTCGTTTACTAAATAAAATCCTACTGGAACAAGAGTATAGGACATGGCTCCATGATTACCTCTAAAGCCAAATCATCGGGTATTTCTCCAAGTGCTCCAACTTCATCTAATCTTTCTTTGTATTTTTTATTGTAGCATTCAAGCTCTTCCATGCTTGGACACCCATATCTGAAAAGAAAGTTGGAAAAGTGAATACAATTAAGGTACTCCTATCTTTAGCAACCAAATCTGAATTGGTCAAATGAACAGTTTGACATTAAGAAAGAATCCTTGGATGGAGAAATTGAAGTGTCTATGACAATACCAGAAGAATGAAAAAGACGCAATAACCAAACACAAGAAATCTCCATAAGGTTTCAAACAGTCACCAAGAGCATGGTATGATAGATTTGCAAATGTTTTCAAGAGTCTAGGGTATTACTAACAAGGTCGGCGAGTTACCATGTTCTTCAACAATCATCGACACTGACATGGTCCTCACTGCAAATAATACAGTCAAGATAGAAAGATTGAAAAAGGTTCCTTGCAGCTAAATTTGAATTGAAAGACATTGGACAGATTTGATAATTTTGGGGATAGAAGTTGCTACATCAAAAAGAGAGACAAGTGTTTCTCAATGGAAGAACATGATTGATATCCTATAATCCTAATCTAATCAAGACAGGTAGTTTGACATGCTTGCACGTAAACCAAACGACATACTGAGAAATTAGTTAAGATAGTTAGAATATTACAGAAACTGGATCATAAAACTCTAAAGGGAAGGAACTGTAAGATGGAAAAATAAGAATCCTGTATAGAACTAGCAGTTTACAAAAGTTTACAGATACAATCACTGACACTTCAAGGGTCCAGAAATCTCCCACTAATAATACTATTTTCTGTGTTCCCTCACACACACACACACATTCTGAATGGAAGAACATGATTGATATCCTATAATCCTAATCTAATCAAGACAGGTAGTTTGACATGCTTGCACGTAAACCAAACAACATACTGAGAACATACTGAGAAATTAGTTAAGATAGTTAGAGTATTACAGAAACTGGATCATAAAACTCTAAAGGGAAGGAACTCTAAGATGGAAAAATAAGAATCCTGTATAGAACTAGCAGTGTACAAAAGTTTACAGATACAATCACTGACACTTCAAGGGTCCAGAAATCTCCCACTAATAATACTATTTTCTGTGTTCATACACACACACACACACACATATATATATATACACACACATAGCTTCCCCACACAACAACTATATAACCACTAACAGATTTCTCAGCTGCTTGAATTAAATCAATTAGCTGTATTTCTTTCTCCCTTATTTCTTCTTTCATAGACCTTCGTAATAGGAGGTTGTATCCTACCAGAATATCAATGAGTTAGTTACTTGAGTGTTAGTTAAACATAAATATGACAAGGAGAGGAGAGAGAAGGATGCCAATTTTGTAATTTAAGCATTAGGCCTTTGTGAAGGGGAAAGCCTCAGAGGAGAGAGTGCTCTCCTATTTCTTGTTCTTTTCATTCTATTCAATAAAAATCTTTCTTTTCTTTCACTTTTCAATTCTTGGTTCATAACAAAGTTGCCCAAGCAACAAGTCTTCAAGGGAGAGCAAGTGTTGGAAATGGAGGAAGCACAAATTTGGGCCATGGGGAAGCTGCCAGTGCTGGTGAGGGCAGATCCAATTGATTGGATTGCAAAGGCTGAAAATTGTTGAGGTCCAAGAAATTCATTCATTAAATCCTAAATCACATTTTATACTAGATTCACTGTTGGACCACCTGCATTGTCATGATGAAGGCGCATTGCCCTTAATATGAGGAAATCACTGGAAATATGCCTTAATTGTGATCTTCTAGCCCACCTTAATCATATTCTACATATACCAATTAGAACTTATAGTCTTGGACAGTTTCACAGGGTTGAAATACCTATAACTCAAATTGTAAAGACAGCCTAATTAAAAGAGTGCAAACATGTTCTATAGATTTTGTATATGATACAAGTTGAAGCCTTACTCATCAGTTAATTTGTCCAATCTCACATAAACATATCCACGAGGAGTTGTCTTGAAAGCAAATAGTTTGATGTCCTCACTGAACTGCATAAGCACCTCCTCAGCAATAGAGAGAGTTCGCTGGCCCCAAGGGACATTTTGCAAGGCAACTCCACCACCATCACCTCCATCACCAATCTACACAAATAGGCAACACCAAATTTAAGAAAGGGTTTAATTAATTATTTCCATTTTATACTTGAACTGGAGATCTTTAATTGAAACCTCTGGACTAGAACCTAGACAAAATTGGTCAAAAGATCAAAGAAATCACAACTGATCAGAAGAAGATCCAGTCAAAACTGGAATAAACTAGTTCAATTAAAAAAAATTAATAATAAGCTATTTTAAATTTTTTCTTAAAAAGTAAATATTTTTCATCTTTTTAATTCTCTCTCTCTCTGTATATATATATATATATATATATATATATATATATATATATATATTAATATTTATAAATATTGATGAATGTTGTTCAAATTTTAATTTAAACATGATAATACATTTTATTTTAATTTTTATACATACTTTAAATGTTAAAATAATGAGGCTATTTTTTTAATATTATTTTATGTATTAATCAATTATTATAATAGTTTCATTGATACTGACTCGAGCACAGTTGAACCATTGAACCTTAAATCAGTTTCTTGATCAGTTTAGTTTTGAAAACATAGATTGAAACCCTAAGAGTTGAACACACAGTACCTTAGGTTCAGTCTCATCTTCCTCTTCCCATCCGTCAGTGGTAGCACCTTCATCACTTGTCTCTTCTGAAAATCCTACATACTTCAATCTATCAAGATAATAGCTATAAAAGACTCCTAAAAATGAGAACTATAACTTCACATAGCCTCTTTTGATAAGGGAATCTATCAATGCACTAGAGGAAAAAAATAATACACCTTGTAAAGATATCAGATTTTGGGAAACAAAAAGCAATCAACAATGCAAAAAAATAATTATAACAATGATGTGTTTACTACTACCTTAATCAACTACTACCTAGTAAATATCAACGAGAACATATTTTACTTCAGAGAAAAAAGTGGAATACAAAACTCTCTGGAACTATTAGGAAAAAACAAAGTCTCACATCAACTAGAGAGTGTCAAAATATAATATATAAATAAAAATCCTCCTAATACAAATCATTTTTATAGGGTTGAGTTCAACCTGAAACATTAAGATGGTATCAGAGCTTAAGGGGGCATTGACAAAATAACCAAGTCCTACATTGAATAAAATGCGTGCCAAAATATGATATATAATTAGGAGTAGGAAATGTGTATTTGACTTTCAAGTCAAGGTCTATGTCGGGACCATTATTGCTTTGACCAATTTTTTAGGATGTGGAGTTGGCATGGTTGCTGACTTGCTAGGAAAATCACGTAACGAGAAGCATTTACCTTGAGAGTGTCCAGTTCTCTTACAATGGTAACATTGAGGACGTTTGTATCCACTTTGAGAAAAGGAAGACATATGGAAGGACGAATTCACCAACAATCAGAATTGCATCAACAATCTACACTCCACAACCAATGCCAACTATCAAAGATGGAATAGAATGGTGGAGGAAGAGTATGAAAGAGAGAGAGGAGAGAGGAGCCTCTCAATCAAAGTTGAAACCAAAGAAACAAGCGCAAGGAGGTCTAACAAGCCTTGTGGAGAAGATGCAAAGTTATTCCGGTGACAAAAAGGTTGAGGGTGGTGGGTGACGGTGGCAAGCAAACAATGGCTAGTGGCTGACAATGGCTAACAACGAAGGATAATGGTGGACAATAATGGACAACCACTAATAGCAGAGTGGGATTGACCTGCTTTGATACCAACTTAAGACTAAAAATATGAGAAAAAGAGCTTAAAAGATTGATTATCACAGCATATAGCAAAAATTGCCAACTACCGATATTTAATACTTATTCTAACAACTACCTATATTTAATACTTATTCTAACAATGTGGAATAAGTCTCTTGCCTCATGGGGCTTGACCTTATTCAGGAAAACAGAGCCATGAGCAAACAGGAAAAATCTTCAAAGGACGGATTAAACTATTAGGCAAGTCGTTGAACCAATTGAGTGTAGTATCGGGTAGTGTACCAACAAACATCTTGCATCACACAATGTCCCACAACCCAATGCCTTTAGATATCAACCATGGTAGTTAAATCGCAATGCAAATTATGTACCGGAGAACTTATATTTTGAATCGTGAAGAGAATAAGAAGGAAAGAGACAACATTAGGGTTGTTTTCTCTCATGGGCATTGCTACCTCCTTCATTTTCTGTGGGAGGGTTGCCTCTTCGTTTTTGCATGGGCGCTGCTGCACTTCTTCACAACTTTCACCATCTCTGTGCCACATCATGACACCCAAAGAGGCAGCCATGAAAAACTCACATTGCCACCACCATTTTCTGGTGGCAAGCTATATATAAATCCACCATTGATTTCAGCCATAGTGCTGCCATAGCAGATATTTGATAACATTGAATAGAGGTAGACTTTGCTTTCATAGAAGATCCTCCATTGCGGCTATAGAGAAACCATTCATGGCAATTGGAGTAAGAGCAAGAACTGGTATACATCTCTTCCCACTCAGTTCATGCAATAAAAGGAAGCAGATTGGGGTTTTTTCAAATCAAGTCATGTGACCTCACCAGTTTTGAAGCGACACTTAAATTTTGTTTCACCCATGATTTAGGCTTCGATTCTTGTTAGAATTGCAATTCATGTGATTCCATGTGCGATACAAACGATACAACACCAATTCGGAAGCATGAACGAGTTTTCCAATGATTTGTATTGTGGAGGTTGCAAATCATATTGTAACGTGCAATACTTACTACCATGATATCAACAGTGGGGCACGAAATGCCTTTAGATTTCATGTTGCTTCAAAACCATGTGGTGGGGAAGGACTGGTTCATTTATTATGTCCTGCTGCGTACAAGGTTGAAATTGTCACTGGCTTGGAGTCATTTCAGACCCCAACCTCCTGCAATGTGAAATCTAGGTTTTGAGAACTTGTTGCAAACCTAATTTTTGCATTGAAGTTGGTCATGGGCCCTCAAAGCTTGACTTGACCGCTTCCTTGAAGAGCACATCTTGTGCTTGTTGAGCTGCCTCCACCCTTTGTTTTGCTTCTTCATTCTATTGTCTCATGTTATTTGTCACACACATGACCTGCTACAAGGTGGGAGTCTCGCCCTCATCCACCAATTGAGTTGCATTTCATTGACTCCTCTTTGTTTGAATTAGTGAAATTGTGGGTTTCAAAATGTTCTAAATCAAAGTCATTAGAGGACTCTAAACCAGAGCATTCAGACTGCATCACATTAAGATTCTCATTATACTCAACGGAGGACTCTAAACATTGTGACCTATTTTTAAAATCCAACATCCACGACGATTTCACCCAATCAATGTGGGCCTGATGGCAGCCACCCTTACATTGACATCTTCACTACAATGCACCTTGGTCCACAGTCCAGTGGCCCAGTGATAGCCCTTTCCATGACATGACTGACCCAACAGTCAATTAGACCACAAACGCAAATGACTTAAGCACAAGAGCAAAGGTTAACTTAGAAAACTAATCTACAATGTCGGAGACCCTCATGCCTTAAATGTCAGATTAAGTTTCTCATTCTAACTAGGACTCGTAATAGAAGCCATATCAAACGAACTTCTATTCCACATAAGATCTAAAAGCACCTAAGAAAAAAAATCTATTGAAATCACTAGCATTAAACTCCAGCAGGCAATAGAAAGCACAAAAGATCATATCAAAGTATTCCTTCCAAGCTTCAAAATCAACTACTTCACTGAAACCAACCCATCATTAATAGGCCAATAAAGATATTTACTTTACGGTAAATAGATGAAGGAAGAGAGAGAGAAAGGAAGAACCTGGAAAATGGTGGGAGAAGGATCGAAGGAAAGTAGAGGAGAAGGAAGAAAGGCGGAATTTGGATAGAGGGAGAGAATCGTTTGAAAAATGGAATAAGAGTGAATGAGATGGTGTTGTTGGAGGACGTAGCAGAACAGCACCAACCCTATTACTCATTCTCTTAATCATGCCTCTTGCCACAGCCATTTCTGTTGCTTTGTGTTTACTGTCACAACTTCACAAACAAACCCATGACTTTTGTGTCACCGTTTTGCCCCTTCCTCGAATACTCCACAAAGGCGCAATGTCTTTTGTAGAGAAGACAAATTAATTTTGATATTTAGAAATATTTTAAATTTATTAACATAATATCTATGCGATTATATAATAATATATTTTTTTAGTATACATATTTGTTTCCCATTTGATCTTTTAAATATTTTTTAAATTAAAATAATTATCTTATCAATTTTATATTTTAAGTAACCATTAATTTTTTTATTTGACTATTTTTTTAATTTAACTGCTGTTCTAAATTAAATAACTTTTTATAATAAAAGAATTATCTAAAAAACTAAAATAATATACAATAAAATTGAGAAAATTATTTGAATTTACCTTAATGACTATAATAATTTTATTAACTTTTTTATCAACTTTAAAAAAATTCAATTATTTTACAAATTTACCTTAATTAAAAAAAGTCAAAATAGAGATATCAATTTTAAAAATTGACAAAGTAATTATTTTACTTTAAAAAATAGTTATTTAAAGTAATTAGACATTTAGTCTCTATTTTTGTTTAGTTTTTTCACTTTATTCATAATATTGTTTTTTTGGTTTAATTAGGTTCTAATATGTCAATTTTGTTCAATTTGGTCTTTTCTTTTTTAATTTCACTTAAATGATTAACGACAATGAACAGTGACGATCATGTGTCACTTCGTAGCTTTTTTTTTAACTTTTAAAAAAATGTCCACGTGTCAACCCAAGAAATTGTCACTTGTCAGGGTTGTTAGTTTTGATGCACCAATATTTCACAACCAAGAGGGGGTGAATTGGTTTCGCAAATCTTTTTTCTTCTTTTCACTTTAAAACTAGTTTTAAATGAAATCCTTAATCAATTGACAAGATTAGTTTAAGAATGCATATTGTTTAACATTTATACTTAGCAAAATGAAAAAGATAAAGGAAAGAGAGCACAAGAGACACCAAGTTTTATACTGGTTTGATTCAATTAAATCTACATCAAGTCTCTAGCTATCCACATTAGAAATTTCACTATAACATCAAGAGTTAGGACAATACAAGATCCACCTACACCCTAGATACACACTCTTGAAAAATCCTTCAAGAAATGCAAATTAGTAATGTTACATGTAATTACTAACACCTATCTTAACACCTATCACAATCACAGTGATAGAAACACACAATTTCAAAACCAATAAACCACAAAAATCAGTAAAAAACAGTAACAGTGATACATGTAGGATAAACTTGTAATGGAACAATAACACTTGACTCAATACACAGCTAGGTATCACTATTACACCATTCTTCTTCAATTATTGATGAATAATAAAGAACAACTGCAGAATTCTCCAAGAACCCTTAAACAATCTTTTTCTCAAATCTTGTGCTTCAAAAACGTCACTCCAAACTGGTAAATTATTTTCTAGTTTATCTAGTTGACTAGATTATCTAGCTAATCAATTAGATTATGACAGTGCTCAAATTCATGTTCTAGAATTAATCTAATTGACTAGATTAATATTCTAATCAACTAGCACGATATTAAAACAACACATTTAACCATCACACACATCAGGCATGACCTAATAGATTATATTAACATTCTAATCAACTAAGTGTGAAGGATTTAACACATTTAGCTTGACTCACATCAAGTTCATATAAACATCTATATCCTGTTTAATTTTCACCTATTTTAGGCAATCATTTCCCTATGGACATTATCAAAAATAGCATAAATTCTCTTTGAAAAATAGGAACAACAAGGGTCAATGTTTTTATATTCAATTTGGTCCCTATATTCGTTATTTTTGTTTAATTTAGTCTCATTTTTAGGATGTATTGAATGTCTTTTTAGGATGAAAGAAAAGATTTTGAAAGATTTTTGTTTCTTTTAAAAGGAATATCCATATTCATCCATTACACACTTTTGAGAATTAAGAAGAATATCCAAGTTGGATTTTTCCATTGTAAACTTTGCAAGAGTTTTCTCAACAAATTCAACTCTAATTTTAAAGTTCTTGCAATCTTTACAATCAAAATTTTCAACTTGCAAGGTTGAATTACAATTACAAAAGGAGGTTTTATGAATGATGTCCAAATTTTCCAAATCAAAATCCAAATTCTTATTTTCCTCTTCTAATTGATTCAATCTATTTTCCAACTCTTCATAATCTATCTTAAGCTTTTTGTTTAAACAATTAAATTCATTTGCTTCTTTATGTAATTCTTCAAATGTATCAAGAAGTTCATCATACTTTGCTCGAATATTAGAATTAGAAGTACTTATCTTGCTTTCTTGGGATTCAACATCAATCATAAAGCATGTGTTTGATATCATTACTGTTGTTGTTGCTTTTTGAATTGTTATGGTCAAGTTCTCCAATGCTCTCTTGAGCTTTCTCCAAGGTTTCACACATTTCTTTTGCATTCTTACATGTAAAAACTTTGTAGAATTCCTCTATGGTGAGTGTTGAGGAGATGATGTATCTAGCTCTAGCATCATACTGTACTTTTTTGTTCTCATCCTCAGTCCACAAATTCAAATCTTTCTCAAGCTGCACACTGCTAATGGTATGCATAGGTCCATTTATAATAGCATTCCAAACACCCATGTCAATGCATTCTAAAAACATTTTTATTCTTATTTTCCAGAACAGATAATTTTCTCCACCAAACAATGGTAGTCTATTGATTGAAGCCCCTTCAGAAAATATTTGTGAAATATTGGTCATCTGTCAAGATCTAATCGATTATATATTCGACTAACCAGCTTTGGTGCCAATTGTTAGATTTGATTCACTAATATTTTACAACCAAGAGGGGAGTGAATTGGTTTTGCAAATATTTTGTTGTTCTTTTCACTTTAAAACCAGTTTTAAAGAAATCCTTAATCAATTGACATGATTTGTTTAAAAATGCATATTGTTTAACCTTTATACTTAGCAAAATGTAAAAGATAAAAGAAAGAGAGCACAAGAGACACCAAGTTTTATATTGTTTGATTCAATTGAATCTACATCCAGTCTTTAGCTATCCACACTAGAAATTTCACTAAAATATCAAGAGTTAGGACAATACAAGTTCCACTTATGCACTTCTTACACCCTAGATACACACTCTTGAAACACTCATTCAAGAAAAGCAAAGTAGTAATGCTGCATGCAATTTCATAACCAAAAGATCACAAAAATCAATCAAAAATAGTAACAGTGATACATGTAGGATAAACTTGTAATGGAACAATAACACCTGAATCAATACATAACTAGGTATCAATATTACACCATTCTTCTTGAATTCTTGATGAACAACTTTGATGAACAATGAAGAACAACTGCAAAATTCTCCAAGAACCCTTCAACAATCTTTTTCTCAAATCTTATGCTTCAAAAACACCATTCCAAACTGGTGCAATAATATGTTTTTAAAGTAAAGTTGTTTTTTGATTTAATCTAGTTTATTAGATTATCTAGCTAATGAACTAGGTTATGACAATGCTCAAATTCATGTTCTAGAATTAATTTAATTTACTAGATTAATATTTTAATCAACTAGCACGATATCAAAACAACACATTTAACCATCACACATCAGACATGATCTAATAGATTAGATTAACATTCTAAGTGTGAAAGATTTAACACATTTAACTTGACCCACATCAAGTTCATACAAACATTTATGTCCGGTTTAATTTTCACCTATTCTAAGCAATCATTTACGTATGACATTATTAAAAACAACATATATTCTCTTTGAAAAATAGGAACAAGGGTCAATGTTTTTATATTCAATTTGGTCCATATATTCGTTATTTTTGTTCAATTTAGTCACATTATTAAAATTCAAATTTTTATTAAATATTTTTTGTTTAGAGTTACAATTACTTTAAAATTTTAAATCAACGATATTAGTCCACATCCTTATAACATGCGGTCCGGGATGACTCAGCTGAATTCGGCCAAATTTCTATCGAGGTTGACTCGACTGAAAATGATTGAATTTCAATTGTACCGCTATAATGTCTCAAAACGAGGAGGCCATAGAGAAGTCGAGTTGATCCTGCACCAAGCCAAGCCCTGGACTAGTTCTCGACAGATAGGAATTGAACAATCTGAACAACTACCTTTAAGACTTGAAGAGAGAAGGATCAATGTCAATGCCCACCTCTTTGGTTGGGGAGCCAACTCAACCGAATTTGGTCGTGTTTCGGTTGGGGATGACTCGACTGAATATATCCACATTTCTTTCAAAGTCGACTTGACCGAATTCAACCAAATTTCAGTTTTGATCAACTCAACCACAAAGTATAATTCTTATGAGCAATTTTGTCCTCTAAATAAAGTAAAATTGAACTAATAATTATTAAGTTCATAATTCATTTAATATTATAATTATTTATAAATGTTTATCAAATTCAATGTTCATTAATTAGAAGTTAAAGAATGTAATTAAGACACAGGTTAATATTCATCTAATCATAAATCCTTTTATTTGGTCTCTAATAAAAAATTTAATTAATATACAATTATGAATTTGTAAATTAATGATATACAATATATATTATACTTTATTCATAATCAAATTACAATATTATAAATTATTAATATAATATCATAAATATTTAAAAATATTTATACATCTATTAACAAAAGTCAAAAGTATGTGTAGACCTCCTTTACTCCTAACTAAGGATTGTCAATAAGTCACGTATGCACCAAAATTGGTGGTTTAAAATTTGTTGCAAATAAATTTTACATCAAATAAAATGAAAGATAAAAAAGTGCTTGGTTTCATTTTAGAAACACCCAAAATCAATTCATGGTAATAAATTATTTGGAGACATCCAAAATCAATTATAAATAACAAAATTCACATAAAAGAGAATCAACTTTTTCTAACTTTTCAATTAACCAAAATTAATTTCCTCACTTCAAACAGAATCAATTTTACGTTAGCTCTCTACACATCTCTTTCACAAGGTCTTCTTTTGCAACTGTCTTTCTCTTTGGAAAATGGTATGTTGTTTCTCTCATCTCTTCCAACTTTTGTTCTTAAATGGATTGTTTTTGGATACTAAGGCGTGAATTAATTTCTGACTTTATTCTAATTGACACACACTTTTTTCTTAATGGATCATTCTAGTCATGTTTAATAAATTTTAACTCCAAAATACAGGTTAGTTTAAGAGGTGAGATGTATAAAGGTTGTGGAGTGTACATTTTGAAATCTAGCTAAAGGAACATGAATTTTTGAGAAAATTAGATATTAAACTGAAAACTCAAGTATGAATAAATAGACTATACCATTTCTATTGAAAGTAGTTTCCATGAATTTCAATGTAAGAACATTGATATGAAATAATCATATTTCATGAAAATCAAAATTAATGACTAGACAATGTTAAAAAAGTATACTTCTTAATTTAAATAAATTGATTCTTGAATTTATTACTTTTACAAGTTGGCAGTAATATGAACCCAGCACTCAATTGAAATACGTGTCCACTTTCTATACAAAATATTGAACGAAATCTCTTCAAACATTATTCTAGTAATGTCAATGTTGGCAAAAGAAATATGATTTATTTCATTTAATATTTCCTACACTTATATTTAAATTCTATTTTTTGCAATTTTATATAATTCTAATATAGATATATGTTTTGTCAATTTTAATATCAAATTACTTACCACACTTTCGACCATGATTTTAAAAAATATTTTTAATCAAACATTTTACATAATTTTTTAAGTAAAAATAACAATGTTTTATTGTAAATATTGAATTTATAAAAGTGGGATAAGGGAATAGTTAAAAGAATTAGGCATAAACATTTTTTTTTGTTTTATCCTTGAAAGTACTTATCTTTGTTTAAGAGAAGAGAATTAAAATATTTATTGATTGTATCCGAAATAGGGAAGCCATGAAATGGAAATTTCATGGACGAGTTTGCTAGAACGGAAGCTGTTAATGTCGCAAACGAAGAAATTGCCTCAAAACATCAGTGTCAAAGACAGTTTTGGGACAGAGTGCGTTTGCTTCATAACAAGGAAAATTCAAATAGCAGATTCAAAAGTGAAAGAAAATTAGGGCAAAATAAAGTGAAACAAGGAAAATCAAACAGCGGATTGAAAAATGAAAGCAATTAAGGAAATAAAAATGAGAGAAAGGAGTGAGATATTGCAGTGATAAAGGGCCTGAAAGATCACAGAGAAATCAAATTCAGACGAGTGACACTGCAGAAGTTCATTTTGCAAGTTTATAAAAACGATTGATTGGACCGTAGCATTATCAAGATCCATTCAAGAAGCTGAACTTGCACTTAAACGATTTTCAAAATTTGAGAAAACAAACCAAAGAACAGAGAAGAATAGCGCAAAATGCAGATACAAATATGAAGGAATTGTGTGGTGCTTATAAAGGCGTTTTTCCTAGGGTTTGTGTTTATATGGGCCTACTGGACCGTTTAGCCCAATTAATCGACGCTAAGCCCAATTGTTATCTTAGCTGTGATTTTGACTTAAAAATGCTTTCTGTAATATAAAATTGCACATTTATTTTACATATTCGAATAGTAAATGTAGTTTACTTTATTCAGTAGTGGTTTAATTTAGAAAAAAAAAACAATATCATGGACATTTTATTCTGAAACTTGTCTTTTTTATTCTTAATTTTACACTAATATTATATTGCATAATATAATGTAACTTTCCGTCTATTTTTAACGAAAAATACATATCACAATAGTAAAAGAAAAATTCTAAAATTAATCCCCATTATGCCGAAATTGAAAATTCTTCCCTTCGCAGTGATGGGAGATTGTGTTAGTTCCACATCTTTTATTTAAAGTTTCATAATTCTAATTTAGCGGAAGAAAAAAATTATTACGTTTTTTTTTTTACGAATATGGTTCCCTAGTGTTTCCAAATTTCACCTAAAACTAATCTTCGTGATCAGAATGTATTTAAAGCCTATTTAAGGATTAAAACTTTGATTCAGTACATTAACCACTTATATTTAACTCTTGATTGATCAATGTATTATTAATATTATTAATGTGACAAAGTAGATGGGAACTCAATAGTTGTAACCATAATTTTTAAATGCAACTCGTAATTTTTAAAAGAACTATTTTATTTTTGTAAAAATTGGAGTGATAAGATGAACCGGTGGTTAGAAGAAAAGAAATGGAAGGGAAGATTGTGGGTTTGATCCCATCTTGCTTAACAATTTGAAGAAATAAGATTGGTTTGATGGGATTTAGAACGGACACCAGCTCCTCCTGAAACATCATATGTTCTTGTTACATGATCATCGCTAAACACAAACTGAAAATAAAACTCTGGTAATAACTTTAAGATGATACTTGTCGCCACAAGTCACAACTCGTAGAAACACGTGTTATGAGCCATAATTCAAGGAATGCCCCAACAATTCTCGTACTCAAAGTCATCACCACAAGTTGTGTAAAACCCTCAATCTCATTTAACTTGACCTATACCAGATCAGTACACACTCAACCTAGGTCTTAGGGATTCCAATGCTTCCACGAACCTGCCTGCTTGTGGTCCAGCTCTACAGACCTCCTCGCCCGTAGTCCAACACGCGACTCACGGTTCCCTTTACACTGGAATATTAACCCATAAACTCTACTGTCAATGTTAACCCTTAAACTCTATTGTTAATGTTAACCCCTAAACTATTAAACTTAATAGGGTTAAATATGTTTTTGGTCCCTTAACTTTAAGTGAATTTTGGAATTAGTCCATTTCGAAACTTTAGACCAATTTAGTCTTTCATCTTTCGAAATATGTGGATATAGTCTTTTTAATCAAATTTTGTTATGTTTATTTGATGTTTCGTACGCATTTTAGGATTGTATTTGAGTTATTTATACTATTGACACATTTTTTGCATTAATATTAAGTCAAATACTATCATGAAACGTGTTTGAAATGTTAAATAAATTTAACAAAATTTGATTAAAAAGACTAAATCCATGTATTTCAAAAGATGAAGGACTAAATTGATTCAAAATTTCGAAATGGACTAATTTCAAAATTTACTAAAAGTTAAAGGAAAAAAAAGACTTATTTAACCCAACTTAATAATATAAATTCTACTATCAATAGTAACCCCTAAACTCACCAATAAAGCAACTATGGGATTTACACTAATTAACTAAAATAATATTATTTAATTTATTATGCATCATTCTAGTATAAAGAGAAGAAAACTACCACGAAATCAACTTAATAAAATACTGTCTTTTTTATTTTTATAAATATACTTATACTATCTCTACAAATCTTCCCACTATAAAATATAAATTATTATAAATTCTAGGCTTTATAATAAACCACACTTAACAAAAATTACTAACCCAAGTTTACAAAATCTTTCAGGCGAATATAAATTTATACATTACTAAAATTAATCCTATCCATAGAATTGTATACACACCAAATCTATTGTTGTGAAATAAACATTATTCAACTACTACACTTTGTTTATAAGCTTACCAAGGTTTGTCAAATAACAAAAGTATTGCCCAATACATAAATTGCACAACTGAACATTTACTATCCATATCACAACAGTTTCACAACACTCATCACATACAAATAATAATATAATAAGAAAATAAAGACTCGAAAGTTGCCAATACAAACTAAAACTAAAGTACTGCAAATCCCAATTGCTTATTCCCAAAACATAACACTTAAAAATTCAACCGTAACTATGATAACCAAATTAATAATATTTTATTTTAATACTTTAACATCATTCATCAAATAATATACAAATGTCCGAAACAATTTTCAACTTTATCCATATAATATAGAAATAAGTAATAGGATCAAATCAGCCAACCCATGTTAATTGCACTTAATAAAACATCATCGCAATAAAATCACGAAAAAAACAAATAGCAACTCAGAATGCTAAGAGTTTGCCCCGATAAATACCACATAAAGAAAAATCACAAATCTACCAAGTGCCAAAATTATTTTAACTAACAAAGTAAAATACAATTTCTTAATTTAATCCAATAAAATATACCAAAGAAATTTTTCAAAAACAAAATCTAATTAACTTCCCTTACTTAAAACTCCAAAACTAATAAAATTTTGGCGACCTATTCTAGCTTTAGCTTCCTTCCTAGGAAGTTCCTCTATGCTCAGAAAACTCCTGAACATGTGCCTCCTCCACCATCATTGTTTCAGTTGTCTCCTTACCTAATTCTCCTCCCTCTATTCTTTTAATTAGGTTTAAAAAACGAATTTTAAAAAAATAAATTTAATTAATTAATTTAGTCCTTAATGTTTAATTAAACCCAATTAACACCATGTCTCCTTACCTAATTCTCATCCCTCTATTCTTTTAATTAGGTTAAAAAAACGAATTTTAAAAAAATAAATTTAATTAATTAATTTAGTCCTTAATGTCTAAGTAAACCCAATTAACACCTTGTATGCGTTAGATTCATTGAACCTACCTTCACCTACCCAAAATTCCACTAAAGCTAAAAATAAAATATTTGAATTTTGCTCTAGCCAATTCGAGCTCACCTCCACACAATTATAATTTAAGTACACAATCCATTCATGTTTCTTTGCATTTCATGCGGGCTTTATAATTTTGTATTCCACAACCATGCATGCATGCAAAACAATTAAATAATAAGATTAGCACACTAATAACATACACAAGACATGAACCCAGTTCCTCTCAACCACTTGACCTAATACTATTCCTTCTTGTCATAACTCTCCGCATTAATTACTATAAGACCCCTTCATTTGCAGCATTTATATTAAATAAATATTTATTTATTTATTTATTTTTCTCAGATCTTACAAAAGACTTGTTCATCAAGCAACAATAGGATCAACAATGGGAAGAATAAATGATGATAAAAAAGGAGGGCACAAGCTTAGAAATATATGCTCATGAATTAGCTTGTTTATCCATTCCAAACAAACCTATGAGTGATTGTTCCTACAGAAACAAATAAGAGATGTTAGGGAACACAAGTAATGTCTTACCTCAATCCTTAATCTCTTGAGTTGGCTCCTTCTTGACTTGTATATGTTGTCTCCTACTCTGTAGGCGGTTTGGACCCTTAAGGGGTTACATGCGAAAAGGGCTCCGACGATGAAGTCAGCAAAAGACTCTCAAAAATCAAATCTCATATTAGGGAATTAATGAAAGTGTACCTTTAATTGTTGGGGTCCACACGTATTTATAAAATCATTAAATGTGTCTGTCCTTTCTTGTGGGTTGGGCCCCTTTTGAGTCATTTTGGGCCAATATCTAGATTCTCTATGGACCTGGACAGAGCCCAAGTTTTGAGCATATGTGAGAAGCCTAAGTTTGAAATGTAACGGTTCTACATTACAACATGACACTTTATAGCAGGCGGCCTAGGCCGCTATTTGATCTTGTTTAACCGATTATCCATCTACTATTTTTATTGTGGGACTATAGGTAGGCAGTTTTGGTCGTATAGTTATCCAAGTCCGTTTAGGTATAGTACATTGATCAAAGTCATACCTATATTATATATATATATATATATATATATATATATATATATATTTTTTTCTATTTTTTTATTTTTTAAAACTATATGTAACATATATTGGAAATCGATGGAAGTTAAAGTATGTATCTTTATATTTATTTTATAAGCCATAACATTTAATGTTAATAAATAATAAAACATAAAATCAAATGTAATGAAGAATAAAAATATTTATTAAGATATTTTTTATTGTCTTTCTCACTGTATTTTTAAGTTTTCCACAAATTATCATGATCTCACACTCTCACATGTTTTCCTTTTGTTTTGAAAAAAAAAAAGTTAAATACAAACTTATTAATTTTGCTTTCATTTCTCATTTGTTCTTTTTTCATTCGTGGAGAAAAAAGGTAATTCTCTTGCATCACGTGATATTGAAATATTTGTTTAATAATTAACATTATTTTTTACACATGAGCCTTATTTTCATTTTTTTTTATGATTTTGAAATAAAAAGGTTTGTACTATGTGTTTTTTCATAACTATCTTTTAATTGGAGCTTGATTGTCATTGATTTTTTCCTTTTTGTTATATGTTGAATTTTATTTTATTAAACAAAAGATTCTTTTATTCTTGGTTTAAGTCCCTTATATTTATCAAAGGTTAATATTTTTGTAATGAATTTTCAATGACTTATTAATCTACTAGAAACTGAAAATGAAAATAACGTGTGACTTATGTTTGACATTTAAATTCTTCTCATATATTTTATAATATAATTTATTCTTTTTCTACCCTTCTTATAAATGCATATGGGATAGAAGTTTAGGAGCTGTCAGGGTCCTGAGTAAACAATATTACATAAATTAGGAATATTTTCTTGAATTTTATTTTTGGAATAAATGTTTCTAGACAACATCTCGTTTTTTTTTTTGAAAAATTCTAAACAATTAACATATTTACCTTTATAATAATATTGAATGATCCACAAATTATAATAAGAGAAATTCAAACAGCAGATTCAAAAGTAGAAGCAATTAAGGGGAGATTAAGAGAAAGGAGTTAGATATTGCAGTGATAAAGGGCCTGAAAGATCACAGAGAAATCAAATTCAGACGAGTGACACTGCAGAATTTCATTTTGCAAGTTTATAAAAACGATTGATTGGACCGTAGCGTTAACAAGATCCACTCAAGAAGCTGAACTTGCACTTCAACCATTTTAAAATTTTGAAAAACAAACCAGAGAACAGAGAAGAATACCGCACGATGCAGATACACATATCATAGAAATGTGTGTACTTATAGAGGCGTTGTCCCTAGGGTTTGTGTTTATATGGGCCTACCGGACCTTTTAGCCCAATTAATCGACGCTAAGCTCAATTATTATCTTAGTTGTGATTTTGATTTAAAAATGCTTTGGGTAGAAATATGTTTTTTTTTTCCTTTACGAAAATAAAAAATAGTGAATTTTCTAAAGTTTGGACCAAATTAATCTCTTACTTTTAGAAATTAGGTGGATTTAGTTTTTTAAACCAGATTTCGTTAAATTGATTTGATATTTTAAATGTATTTTTAATTAACATGAAGTGAAAATATGTTAAATGATTGAAACAACTCAAATGTTATCAGATGTTATCACATTTATATATGTTAGCTAAGAAATACGTCTGAAACACGTTAAATACATTTAACCAAATTTGATTAAAAATATTAAATTCACACAACAATTTTTAAAGATGAGAGGCTAAATTGATTTAAAGTTTCAAAAAATAACTAATTCTAATTTTTACTTATGATTAAGAGATAAAAACATATTTAACCATATAAAAAATTGCACATTTCTCGCTTCTTTAAGTATTCTAATAGTAAATGCAGTTTAATTTATTCAGTGTTGGTTTAATTTAAAAAAAAAATACATCGTGGACTTTTTATTATGAAATTTGTTTTTTTATCCTTAATTTTTCACTAATATTATATTGTATAATATGATATAACTTTCTGTCCCTTTTTAACCAAAAATACATATCTCAATAGTTAAAAAAAATTCTAAAATTAATTCCCATTATGTCGAAATTGAAAGTTGTTTCCTTCGTAGTATGGAAGATTGTGTTGGTTCCACATATTTTATTTAAATTTTCTCAACATAATTCCAATGTAGCGGAAGAAAAAATATTATGTGTTTTCTTACGAATATGGTTCCCTGGTGTTTTCAAAATTTCTAAAGCAAAATTTTCAGAACAAACCTTTTGTAACATAATTTTCAGAATAGATTTTCTGAAATAAAAATTTGAAAATAGAATTTTCATAATAAATTTGCTAAAACAAGTTTTTTTTTTTTCAAAAGAAATTCTCTCTTTTCTTTCTTTATAACATAGTACAAAAGCATGACAATGGTGAAGATAGTGACAATATGATGTATTGTAGTTAGGGAAGGTATGTTATTTTTCATGGAGTGAGACGAAACCTACCGCCCTTTCCAACTATTTTCGTTCTTGACATAGTGAAGTGAAATGCCCTCTTCATCCTCTTCATCATTGTCTTCAAACCCCTTTTCTTCAAACCTTCTTCAACTCCTGTATTTCTTGAACCCTTCTTCGTGTACCCATTGTACTTTAGGTTATTGGTTGCGCCTCCGTATCCATTATCTGCGAAAGCAGGGTTTTGTATTGTTGTAGGAGCTTTGAATAAATTTATCGGCGTCGCTTCTTCGAACATACCATGTGGTTGTGCATGTGTTATTGTTGATGTTCTTAGTCATTTAAATTTAAAGAATTCATCGATCATATTTGAATTATGTTGATTTTTTTACAAGAATAGGAAATACATTTTATTTAAGCTAAAATAATTTTTTTTATTGTAGTAATTTTTAAAAATAAAACTTCAAGATGAAACGAAAGATAATTTCATGCACACAATATGATTATTTACCTTTAAAAAAGAAATTATTTTAAATTTTAGTTTTGGTTTAATTATCGATGGTGTTGTGATTATGAGAGAGAGAAAGAAATAGAATGTTGCATGGTATATTGAATGAAAAGATACAGAGAGAGAAAGCCTTAGTATAGGCAAGCCTGGAGCTAAACTAGCGTAACAGAAGATGTAATAACAAACTACAGTAACTAATCATAACAGGATTATATATACTCTCAACACGCCCCCCGTAAACTTAGGGTGGAGGCTATAAGCTATGAACCCTAAGTTTATCATGAAAGTTTTGAAAGCTATCCCTCGAGACAGGTTTCGTAAGAGCATCTGCAACTTGAAGCTGGGCTGGAATATGTTGAACACGAAGATGCTGTTTTCGAACATGATCACGAACATAGTGAACATCAAGGGCGAAGTGCTTGGTTTTGGAATGAAAGATGGGATTGGCTGTGAGTAACACTGCACCAAGATTATCATAATATATAGTGGGCGCATGAGGAAAGAGGGAAAGCTCTTTGAGAAGAGAAACCATCCATGAGAGTTCAGTTGTTGCAGAAGCAATGCTGCAAAACTCTGCTTCAATGGTGCTGCGAGAAACAACTGCCTGCTTTTTCGACGACCAAGTGACGAGATTCAATCCAAAATATATGCAGAAACTCGAAGTCGACTTTCGATCACTTGGATCTGAACCCCAATCAGCATTTGCAAAACAACGAAGTGTAGAATCCGTGTTTGGTATGAAACGAATGCCAAAATGAGTAGTGCCAACAACATATCTTAAAATTCGTTTGACCGCTTGCCGATGATGAAGTTGTGGTTGGTGCATGAACTGAGAAACCTTGTTAACCGCATACGTGAGATCCGAACGTGTGAAAGTAAGGTACTGAAGAGCCCCAACAGTTTGTCGATATAACATGGGATCCGAAAACGCCTCAGAGCCATCAGGTGTGAGCTTAAGAGAGGTTGCCATTGGTGTTGGTTGAGGTTTTGAGAAAGTCATGCTTGCTTTAAGGAGAATCTGATTTGCATATTTTGTTTGAGTAAAGAGAAGAGAGCCACTTGGTTGCTAATGAGCTTCAATACCAATGACGAAATGAAGTTTGCCAAGGTCTTTGAGTGAGAAGGTGTTGTTGAGAGTGGTAATAAGTGTTAAAAGAAATGTTACAACTTTGTAGAATTCTCTTTAACGTTTGAAGAGTAGCATGGCCCATGCGTTCATGCCATAGGTCCAAAACCGATGAGGAAACAGTTGAGATTTGATGAACTTGGGGCTTGTGTGAGCATTTCAGCGTAGGAAAGACATATATGCCATCTTTATGTTGTCCTTGAAGTAGAATCTGTTTTGTGACCTGGTGTTTCACATTACAATGAGAAGGAAAAAATTCAAAATAAACACAATTATCTTTGGCAAATTGAGAAACACTCAAAAGATTTTTTGTGATGTTTGGAACACATAAAAGATTATGCAAGGCAAAACTAGATGAATTTGACAGAGAAGAAAGATTTGCAGATCCAACATGAGTAATAGCCAAACCTGATCCATTGCCAAGTTTAACATGTTCAGATCCATTGTAGTTGGTTTTAGATGTGAAGTTTGAAGAGTCACTTGTTATGTGATGTGAAGCCCCACTATCGGGGTACCAAAGAGTTTCAGGCATAGTAGAGATAGAAGACAATTGATCACAGTTATCAATATTGGAAGGAGAAACCTGAGAGTTATGTAATTGAATAGGCGGTTGAAAATCTTGATCAAAGCGATGCCAACACGAAGCTACGGTGTGCCCATATTTCATGCAGAGTTGACATTGAAGATGCGTATTTGAATTTTGATGTGATGAAGAAGGTGTGGATTGGGAGGAGTTGTTCTTGAAGCTTCGGCCTCCACGTACAGAAGATGGTGGACGTGATCGTTGTCGACCAGCACGATCTTGAAACCTGCCACGAGTGGAAGAATGCCAAGAAGATGTGGTGGCATGGACCTGAAAGACATTATCAGCTTGTTTGTGTTTCTCTAAGCGTTCTTCATGCGCAAGAAGCAATGTTTCTATTTCTTCAACAGTGTATGGTTCTATGCGGGAGAGAATTGATGTAATGAACCCATCATAATCATCCGGCAATCCATCAAGGATGGCTTCAATATGATCAGCGTTAGAAAGAGGAGATCTGATGGCGGCTAACGAATCTACGATCTTCTTGATATCAAGAATGTTTGTAGATATGGAACGATCTTTCTTGGATGCTTTTAGTTGAAGCTTCAACTTTTTCACACGCGCTCTGGATTGACTTGCGAAGTATATCGTTAATTTTTTCCAAATAGCGGCCGACGTACGTAAACCTACCATTTTTGTTAACATATGATCAGACATTGATCCCAATAGCCACGCTATAATGAGGTTATCTTGTTATTGATGGTGAACATATGTAGGATTGACGATGGAGGATTTTGCTGCACTTTGCGTCAATAACTTTGGTGGAGCTGGAGTGCCATCAAGAAAATGGAAGAATTGCAAATTGTAAATGGTTGCCAGGATTTGATGCTCCCAAACCAGAAAATTTTCATCATCTAACTTGATGCTAAGGGTGGAGGGGAAGAAATGGAGGGAGAAGGAAGAAGAAGGTATGGAGGCAGTTTCAGATTGGGTAGTGCTTGCGGAAGTCATGATGAAGAAAAAAAATCAAGCTCTGGATACCATGTTATTATGAGAAAGAGAAAGAAACAGAACGTTGCATGGTATATTGAATGAAAAGATACAGAGAGAGAAAGCCTTATAGTGTGTTTGGATGAGGCAATTCAAGAGGGTGATTCATTTATTTGGAGAATTTGAAATTCTTTGTAATGAAATGCTTTGTTTGGATAGAGAAATTAAAAAGCATTTAAAATGCATGCATTTTTTTGAAGTATTTCAATTAGCTAAATTAGAAGAAATTCAAATACCCTAAAAAAAAGTGAAATTTGAAATTCTTCTCACACAACCTCACACTCTAGACTCAATCCCAAACGGACCCGGCAAACCCCACAACCATGACAGGCTGGGCTAGCCATACGATCCAGACGGATCAGATCGACTTGACGACACAAACGGGTCGAGCAGGCCTAACAACCCAGATGGGTCAGGCGGGCTTGATTAGCCAGATGGACCGGGTAACCTGATGACACATACAGGTCGTGCAAGCTTGACAACTTAAGCAGGTCGGTCAAGCCCGACAACCCACATCGTCTGAGCGGGCCCGACGACCAAGATGTGTCGAACTAGCTCGATAACATAAACGAGTCGATGGACCCAATGACCCAAATTTTATCTCACAAGAAATTCAATTGTTTTTTCTAAACAAGAAATTGAAATGTAAGGTATTTTAATTTCTTTATCCAAAAAAGTTATTTAAAAAATGAAGGAGATTTAATTGTAAGCAATTCAAATACAAAACATTTCAATTTCTAAGCATTGTTGAAATGCTCAATCCAAACACAAGGTTAATATAGGCAAGCTTGGAGCTAAACTAGCGTAACTGAAGATGTAATAACAAACTACAGTAACTAATCATAATAGAATTATATATACTCTCAACAGATGGATTCAAATAATGTGAGAAAAAGAACAATTTATGTATTAGATATACGGAAGTTTTTTATGATGTATATCAATTAAATATTTTTTTTATGTCTCACATTTGAATATTTATATTTTTTAAATATTTATATTTATTGTATATTTTTCTTTCACATGAGAATATTTAACACTTTCAATTTAATTTAATAGAATAAATCTTTCATTTACTATGTAATATAAAAAAAAACATCTTCTTTACTCTATTACTATTATTTTTTTTTCATTTGAAGAACTTTTTTGTTTCGCTAAAAAAAATTTCGTTATTTATCATTGACTATGTTGATATTTGAAAAAGTTTACTTAGATCTCTAAAGTATTTTTCATCTTATCATACCATTAATTATACATTTGACATGTAATAATTTTTTAATATTTTTATTTGTTGTTTATTTTTATCATGTAGAATATTATTTTGATATATTTTATATACTTATTTTTTATTTTCTAACTCATTATCAATCATACTATAATTTTGTCACTATAATTGTATAAATAAACTTATTTACTATAATATAAACATTTAACCTTATTTATCACCATCTAAGATATATTGAAGTTCGAAAGATACAAGACCTATGTTAACATTTTATTATTATTAATTTAATATTTGTTCTGTGTGTAATTTTGATTTATTATAATTGTATATAAAACAAAGATTCATTTTAATTTAAAAATTTAAAGTAAAGAGACATTTAAAATATATTTTAATTTAAATATTTATTTTCCTTTTATATTTGTTTTAAAATATTTTTAAAACTTATCAATTAAATTCCATTAATGCTTAATGCTTGCAAATTTAATAAATGTTTTGGTTCTCCTGAACTTTTATTTGATATTCTAATTTAAAATATATATAATTATAATTTATTTCTAAATATTTGATATATCGAAGAAACAACCCTTTTAATATTAAATATTTGATAATATCAAATTTCCTTTATCATAATTTTTTAATATTTTATAAAAAATTAATTAATTAATATTAAAAAAACGAGTACAAGTATGAGTAAAGAATATATCCATTAATGTGACAAAAATTTAATACCCGTCTGATTTGAGTAAGAAAATAGGATTAATTTTTTATATAAAATGGATATGAGATAGCAAAATTCATCCCCGCTCTAATTGTCATCCCTAACCACAATTACGACTAAAACCTATTAGAGTGTGGCTAAAATACACACACCAAATTTATTTGTATTAAAATAAATAATTTGATTTGAGATGTACTTAAACGATTATTTGTTTTATGTAAGTTTATATTTTGATTTTTTTAATTTTTTTTTTTAAATTAAAAAGTATAAAACATCTATAAGTACTTACAAATAGAATTCATGTTGTGTCCAAAAAATAAGAAAAATAAGTAAAATATAGAAATGTCCTTTTAAATTGTTAAAAATAAATTACGATTGTTTAAAACTTAGAATGCCCACTAAAAGTAAAAGTACTGAATAAGTTTATCATTCTTTTACCTTTTTTTTTCATTTTATTTTTGCTTTTAATTCATAAAGAACGACATGTTTACCATTGGGTTTGTTATACACAGGGCTGTAAAACAAACTAATTGTAAACAAGTTATTTCGGGAGACAGTTTTTTTTTTGAAATATTTCATATTCACTAATAAAAACACACATACACAAGTCTATGTATGTATTTCAAAATAGTTGTTTAAATAAGATTACTACAAAATTAATACATACAATTAATTATTGAAAGTTTTCCTTACTTCCCAAATTTTGTAGGTATAATTTTTAAACCTTACTATTTTGCTTCCAGCCTATTTACATACTTGACTGGACGAGTTTTTTTTTTCTTTTTAAATAAAAGACTTTACTATTAATTTATATAAAAATTTACTTCAATTTTCAGTTATTTTAGAACAGTTCTTCCTGGGAAAAACGCATCGAAACACACGCTATGTAAAACTTCTATGTAAAATTCAAACGAGTGTGGAGATATATCTGCAACTGCAATGCAACGGTGTTTTAATATAACAGTGTAAGTAACATTCTGGAGTAGTTACTGCAGAAAACACATTTTTCAGAATATATATATCTCGAAATTATATGATGTTTTACATTATTTTGAATTACATATTTCAACGATGTTTTATATAATTTGTTGTACAAAACGTGTAAGCGAAAACAAAATCCAAAACAATTCCTCACACCAAGTTGTTCAGTAATGCATCATAAACCTTTCTAAACTTTCCCGGAATTGCATTTATTGCAGAAGATGCAATCCGATTATGAATAATAAATTACAAAAGTGCACTTGAAACTAAATGAAAACAATTTTTCTTTTAAAAAAGATTAGTAAATTTGAACACCTATCTGAAACACTGATTATTTTCAAATTTTTTCTACAAAACCAGCTGAAAGTGAGAAATCTTAACTGTTCTAAACAATTGTCTTCGTAGACCGACCTTCTGGATTTTAGATTATATTGTATACTAATAATATTCTGAGACCTCTGAAAGTCTTTAAAAGTGTAAATGGCTTTAACCCGACTTCATTAAGAAAAAAAAGAAAGCTTAAACAGGTCAAAGGTTCTCTTATGAGAAGATTATCAACAAGCTTACAAAAGTTTTAGGGTTTTTTTTAACAAATCCCCATTCACCTGACAAATAAAAGGTCCGCACGTAAACTTGAACAGAGATCTCTCAAAATACTGATTTATGAAACAATATGTAACCAGTGAATGAAACTAATTCATCCATCCATTCATATTATAGTTGAAATATGGTACAAAAAATTCTTACATTCCTTTAAAACTCCCACTACTAATGACTACAACGTGCACAGATGCAACAATGTTAGTTGAAAGACATGCATACACTATTTACATACAAATATGTGGCAACTTACAAAACCCTATTCTTCTAGGGTTTACTTAACAAAACTAAGAAAAGAGAGAAAGAAACCGGCAAAACTTTAGGGGTACTAGTTACACAATCATACACCTAAAAAATATGTATAATAAATAAAAGGCAGCTGCGGCTTATCTGCCATTGATTAGCATGAATTTATATATATATATCAATGATACGACAAAAGAAGAATGATGATCTTTGAGGCCAGTAATGTTTGGGGACGAAAATAGTCGCAAGAAGATATTGTACCTACCTACAACCGAAGTATGGTTCGAAGTGTGTCAGAGAGATTTTGAATAGTCCGCTGCTCCTGGGTCGCTTGCAGCTCTTGCAGTGGCATATCCTCGTAACACCTAACAAGCAAAACAATTAGGTACAGAATAATTAACATCAACATAGGAGGAGCTGAAAGGAATCACTGCATCAGGATATCACGAGCCCTAAAATTGTTTGCTTAATTGACACGCCCATTGGTGAAATCTGGTGAAGCTCTCCTATTTACGCATTTGAATACATGAATGTAATTTTGTTCACGTAGAAATGGTAAAAGTTTTGCTGATCAAAAGTTTAAGAGACATACATCTTATGGTAAGCTAAAGCCTGTGCCAAATTCATAAGTGTAGAACTTGATGTCAACCTTTGGTAAATGCTTGGAGGAAGAGGCATCTGCTGCATCAATTGGAAAACCAACATAAATGGCCATAACAAGTGTACTGCACTGCACATATACATGCGCAAATTTGCACCACACACAGTTACCTCATTTAGTGCTCTGCGGCCCTTCTTGGACTGTCCATCACCACTGAAAAGCTCTTGCAGTGCTTCCACTGTTCCGGTTCCAGCAGTATCCTGTTGCAGGCCACCAAGTACGTTGTCTGACAAGAGAGCAATAGGTGATATATCTGTTGCCCTTAAGAATGGGATAGGCACAGTATTACCAGCAGCATAAATCGACCAGAGCTGCATTGGCACAGAAATTGAAGTAAAAAGGTAAGTCTGACACTGCAATCACACAAGACATTCATAACGGACAACATATACACTTAATTAATGGGACAATTAATTCAAGAAACGAAATGGGCTAGAAATCTGCCAAACAAAGGATGAAGGAAGACATACTTCTTAAAGAAGCTAGAGGCAACAACTCTAATAACTAAAAACATCAAATTTTGCTCAAAGAGGGTGATATCCCTTTCAGAATAGGATTTGACATCCCATGCGCAAATCAAATCACAAAAATACCTTATCTTGTAAAGCAAATGCTTTACGGCTGCCGGTTTCACCCCTGAATATATCACTACTACCCATTCCAGCTGGTGCTCGATAACTACCTTTGATTTTGAGGGTCTGCTCAGTTGAATCACTAGCATAAGGTATAGATGATCGAATAGTATTGGTGGTAGCACTAGATTCTCTTAAGGAGGTGGTCTTCGTCAAGTCAACTTTCTGATTCTCAATCCTAAAAGATTATCCCAAAAGAAAGCAAACTACGTTAAGACATGCAAAATGAAAAGGAAAAGAGAGGGACAGTCTATAATTTGAAAATGACGTACAATTCACAAATTTGCAAAGCTAAGACAGTTTGAAAATCAGAGTGAGAGAATAAAAGAAAACTGCTTTCTTAAAAAATATAGGTAGTGAAGGTAAACAGACAGGAAAGTACCCAGAGTTAGCCAATCTGCCTCCTGTGCCACTGGGTACAGCAGAGTCGGAAACTGCAGAATCAGCATATTGTGTAGTCTTCTGATGAAACTCATCAGCATGGACTATAACAGTGCCAAAGTTGCCTGCCAATAATCCACATAAATCATAATATTCAACCCCTAAATAAAACAAAAACAAGGTCTTCTTCCATTTTCCAAAATTTAAGAACTGTACATTTTAGAAAAGAAATAAATTAGATAACCCTTTATATGGATTGAAGGAAGAAAATGGTAGGCGAAGTTAGAAACAGATAAAATTGTGAACTCTTTGTTTCTACATTTTTCTTTCTCACCATACCATACCTTTTCTTTTCATTGTCTTTTCAAGCAAAGAGAACATTTAAAACCATTTCCGAATTTCCCTCCCAATCAATATTCCAAGCAATATGTCAAGACCAAACAATTATAAACCATAGGAAGCACAACATCCAAGGAAAAACTGTATACAATTGTTCAGTTGGAAGAGGTACTATACAAGAAGTAAGATAACATTCAGACATCGTTAAAGAAACATATATATTACATAGTAGTTGACTTCCAGGAGATTCTCATACATACAAATACGCATGCACAGCAAACATTCTAACATCAGATGATAAAAATTGAGAAAAAATTTCCAATTCACAAACAAGATGCAAGAATCACAGACCTTCACTCATGTCTATATCTTCCACCTCACGTAGCTTCCTCACAGTGCCATGTGATGACAGATTAGCAGCCCCCTCAACACCAATGTTATGAGGTTTGGATGGAACAGTGTCTCCATATTCATCATTTGGTTTTGAAACTAACTGGAAAAAGAACGAAAACAAGAACATGTTAGTTATTTTAGCAAATATTCCATAACAGATTGTATCCCCTAAATCAAGGATACTTACGAGTGCTTTTTTCTCTGATATGAAACCCGCAAGTTATGGAATTTGCCTCCAGTGTATGTACGTATATGTGTGTGTGTGTGTGTGTATATATATATATATATATATATATATATATATATATATATATATATATA
>Ga0214543_1001373_pt1 | contig 46654 bp, 32 predicted proteins | sample CNSS2metaG_FD_160094 | JGI IMG/M metagenome (GOLD analysis project Ga0214543, IMG submission 160094) | Root nodule microbial communities from cowpea collected in UCLA plant growth center, Los Angeles, California, USA - CNSS2 | ecosystem: Host-associated > Plants > Roots > Nodule | place: USA...
GAGGTGATAGGTTATACAGATTCAGACTTTGCCGGCTGTGTGGATACAAGAAAGTCTACATTTGGTTATGTGTATCTTTTAGCCGGAGGAGCGATTTCATGGAAAAGTGCGAAGCAGTCTGTCATTGTTGCATCCACCATGGAAGCTGAATTTGTGGCATGCTTTGAGGCCACAGTTCAGGCTAATTGGTTGTGAAACTTTATTTCAGGACTTGGACTAGTTGATAGTATTTCTAAGCCACTGAAAATTTATTGTGATAATACCGCAACAGTCTTCTTTTCTAAAAATGACAAGTATTCCAAAGGTGCTAAGCATATCGAATTGAAATACTTTGCCGTTAAAGAAGAAGTTCATAAACGTAGAGTGTCAATAGAACATATTAGTACAAATCTTATGATTGCTGACCCTTTAACAAAAGGGTTACCGCCCAAATTGTATGTTGGTCATATAAAGAATATGGGCATTATGTCTACTAGTGAATGTTAAATGTTAATTGTTAATGTTATTAATGTTTATGCGACACTCTGAGCTCCCTAATGTATAAATTTCTAAAATTCGTGTTTTCTTCTTTATGTTTATGCATGCAAATTATGATGAAGAAAACAAATTATGTTATGTTATTGCTTTGTAAAATGACATTATGTTTGAACCCATTATGGACTTCTCGTTTTAAGGTCATATTAAGGAGTAAGGGATGATATAGTGGTACATGGAAGGGATCATGTCGACCGAATGATGTGTAACCGCCATGACTCTTATTATTTCTATATCTGTAATTATGAATATTGATGGAACCAATTTATGCAAGGTCTTTTAATGCGCATTATGTTTATGTATTAAATCATATAATGTTATGACATCATATGAGTCAAGTGGGAGAATGTTAGAATTAATTAACGAATTAATTCTATTAGTGACTCATTTGAAATATTATGATGACCCAATTCTGATTTAATAAAATTTAAAGATCTATTGGTTATTATTATGGGAAGTGATAATAAAATAAAATAAAGATAAAGATAAAAGAAAAACCAACTTGATGGACGTTGGTTTATAAAAAAGGGATTGGGATTCTGTCTCTGGCCATAAGGTTTTTTCACAGTAACTTATCAAGAACGTGTGAGAAGAGAAAGAAACGCAAAGAGATAGATTGGGAAACGGTGGTTGAAGAGCACATTACAAATTTGAAGAACGCATATTCACAACTCCTCTCATGGATCAAGGTTAGTGCTCTATTATATTTTATCGTGTAAGAATCTTAGATCTTAAAGATCCTTAATTAGTTTTACAGCGGCATCAACTAGGTTTATTTCCCTGCCTTCACAATATCGACGCCAACAAGAGGTTCATATTCCCCCTCGTTATTTCTCCTTCCCTGTTTTAATTACTCTGCTATTTGGTTTTGTTGATTGAAAGTCGATTGGACATTATTTGGCTGATTACTAATCACTAAGTTTTGAGAGTTGAATTTGGTTTTATTGGGGTTTAGAGGTTTGATTATTTGAGTTATTTTATGTAAATATAGATGAATATGCTCCCTCTTTTCTATGTCATTGATGTGTTGTTGAAACCAAATAGAGTTGATGAAAATTGTTTAGGGTAATTGAATTTAAGTTTTGGAAGGTTAAAAACTGTATACTTACTGTCATTGAGGATTTTATTTGTTCACATTGAATTATAATGGTTGCATTAAACATTTGGTTTCATCATTGTTTCTTTTGGTTTTGATTAATATAATGTTTGGGTTTCATGGAATGCTCGGTATTGTGTATAGTATTGATGCTTGTTTGGACATAGGAGGTTTCTCACGTTACACCCCTGCATATGCCTAGTTCTATTAATTTGATAAGTTGGAAGGAGGTACATGGGTTTTTAATACACGACTACATGCATGATAATGGTTATATGGGACCCACGTTTTTAAATAATGATTGGTTTGTGATTGAATTTGTTAAATCTACTAATTTGGAATATACAGCAAATGATGGGTCTTAGTGACAAATATTCCCTAACTTTGGTTTTGTTAATTTCGCTATGCTTTAAAGTTTATCTATAAAATTTACTAGTGATTGTTGATGAAGTGCATTGTTTGGTTTTAGTAGTTTATGTATTCTTACTTTCTTTCAACCCTTACCTAATCTCATTCGATAAATCTAAACCAATTTATATTTACATTTATAAATATACAAAAACTCAACTTTGTAGCACCAAAATAGCCCAAATCTAGCACTAATTCTAGAACTAAAAACCAAAACCTACACTACATCCTACTTCTAATATCCTACTTCTAATACCTTACCTAAGAGCTAGATTATCCTATCTAAGACTAGAATCTATAAAAACTAACAAACTACACTATAACTAACCAAGACTTAGAAAACCTAAAAACTAACGATCTAGGCCAAGAATAACTAAAAGCAAGATTTTATCATGCAATTAGGCTTAACACGAGTTATAATAGTGCTTTTATTGAATTTCCTTGGGTGGAATGAAGATTAAAGTTTGGAAACAAAAAGTCAACTTTATAGCACCAAAATAAGCATAATCTGATTTTCCTCGTTTCTACATGGATTTCCATGCTCTTAAGGTGAATTGAAGCTTGGTACAAGTCAACACTACCACTTCTTTTAGTTTTGAAAAGCTAGTTTAAGAATTGGATCTCAAACGTAAAAAGTCAATTTAGAGGTCAAATATGCATCTTTAGTCATTTTGAGCATCAGTTCAAATATGCACCTTTGTTGGATTTCTTTCTTGATCAACCTCAAATCACCTTTATTTCACTGAATTGCAGTTGTTAAGTTGCACCAAAGTCACACAACAGAAGTTAGTATGTGATAATGTTGTCGTTGATTCGATCAAATTAACACTACTTAACTATAGCAATTTCAGTATTGTTTAGTTAGTAGTGATCAAACTAGATAGGGTTAAGCTAACCTTGAGTCGTCTCCCAACAAACACGGAATTGATTTTCAATATTTGATTCTTATAAAAATATATTCTAATGTAATTAATACTAGTTACTACGAAAAGATGGGATTTTGATATTAAAGAATAAGTGACAAGCAAATAAAATATTATAAACACATTAATAGTAAAACAGGTCAATTCCACTACTTTTTTCAAAATAGGATTCATCATTGGTTTTCTAAAGATTATTGTTATTGATTTCTTGTCCAAGATTTCAAAATAATCAGTGTAACTTCTCAATTAATTTGTTGGCATCCTCAGTTTTAACTAAAGTAACTCCTCAATCAAAAACAAGAACTTTATAGATTAGTCATAGTAAATTTAACTAAAGTAACTTCTCAATTAAATATTATTATACCTAATCATGTCTATTCTTTTTGTAACATCCCGATCGGATATTACTAATTTAAATAATTAAAATAGGAAATAAGCATAAAATTGCATTTATGACAATTCCTTTTCCCAAAACGTGGGAAAATTTAAAACATTTGTTATACCGCAATAAACCAAAATCCACAAACTATAATCGTCGATTACAAATTTCGAGTTTGGTAAGATAAGGGTTTACAAAATATTTAAAATCCATAAACCTAGCAAGAGCACAACCCTTACATATTCACCAAAACTCGGTAAGAGCGTTGCTTTTTCTAAGACTCACAAGCCACAATCCTTAATCCTCGACTTCCTAAACTTCCCTTGGACGCATCTTCATTCTACACCCTTTAATGATTACATTGATCGATCTTTGCTGCCACGAGTGTCTACTCGCCCCTCCGACTACAGACCACCACCTAATAGTCCACACGCGGGAATAAATTTGCCACGGCCACGATCTGTGACACCAAGTGGAGTTCCCGAATACGAACCGCAGTCTGTATTTGTCCCAAGACTACCAACTCGTCAACTAACACCGAGGGGGCCAATCTTCCGGAACTCATCCGTACGAGCCACGATCTCGCACACTCCACTAGACTTCCAAAACCACCAGGCTACAACCTCGAGTGGCCATGTGTGAGCCCAATACAAGTTGCACTTGTAACTAGGCCCCTAGCAAAGCATCGAATCAAGACCTACATCCAAAGCTGTGTAAAATCCTCCTCATGCAATCTACCTCTACACCCAGAACCGCCTGGCGCCTCACTCTGCGTCTCTAAGTGCACTCACGCTCCAGGCCGCTTGGTAATCACCTCACACCACCAGGCGCCACGCATCTTCAGGGTTCTCTGCCTAACCATTTTTGCATGGCGAAACCATCCCCACCGCCAAGCGCCACGCGATTCTAGTGGCCACTGCCACTATTTTGGGTCCCTATCGCCTGACGACTTGCCCCGTTTCGCCAGACACCATACCAGTAGTGCCAATGCTACTGGTTTTTGGCATTTTGGACAGGTTCTACAGAACCCCAAACACCTAACACATAGTTCATAATGGCACATATACCTATCCAGTCATAGTCATATGACTGAATCACAATTCACACGTTTATATAAACAATGGTTTCACCGTTGAGATCATGTCTTTATTCACTATTGATGTCATTCACTATCAACTTATTATTTTATCCATTAAAACATGCCACAAATTCTGCACCAAATAATACAGAGAGCACCATTGCAATTATAAATAGCAACCACAACAGCAAAAGAAAAACAACAACGACAACCAAAAATCAACAGCAACAGCATAAAGAAAACAAACACAATAGCAAAATAGAAAACAGTAGCAGCAGCAGCATAAAGAAAAACAACAGCATAATAGAAAATAGCAGCAACATCGACATAAAGAAAACAGCAGCAACAACAGCATGAAGAAAAACAACAGCATAATAGAAAACAACAACATTAAAAACAAAAGCAACAGCAACATTCCAAAAGAAATACAACCCTTCAATTTAACCTCCACCTAAAACTTAATAATTAGCACTTAAAATGTTCATAAAACAACCATACCTCACGGTAATTGCCAAAACCATGAATTAACATATGCCCAAAATAAAACACTGCACCCGCAAACCTTATAAAACCCAAGCCTAATAAAAGTTAAGGTACAATACCACTAAACTTAAAATGTGGTCACCACGTCACAAAGCAATTGATTAATAACAAACCAAACTTCCGCAAACCTATAACCATGTAAATAAGACAAATTCCCACACCCATAATTGCCAAAGACTTCGACCATATACTTTATAATTACATATTCTTAACCAAAAATAAATAAACTCACCTACATAAAAAAATATTATTTATACATAAATATACATTTATGTGAATTCAAAGTCTATAAATATATAAAATAAAATATAGCATGAAACTTTCTCCATCCATATAATATAAATTATAATAATCAATAAGATGTATCATATTCTGGCAATATTATAAAATATTATTATTTACATCTTATTTATGTACCATTTTGTTTTAAATCTTCATCTGTATCAACACTATTCATATATATATATATATATATATATATATATATATATATATATATATTATATATATATATATAATATATATATATATATATATATATATCAATTTCCTAACCAATAGTAACTAAATTAACCAAATTAGTAAAATATTATTTTATACTTTATTATACGAATATTGAACACTTAAATTGCTTCACACATACATAATTCTTTTTCTACACATATAAAACCCGTAATATAAGGAGAATTGATGCCACACGGATTACAATAACTATTATATTATAAAAGTCTTATAATTTATATTAGATATACTATAATAATTGCTTATATTTGCAACGTTTGGAAAAGGATATTCATGCACCTAAGACTCTAATGCATGAAAAAAAAAATGTTGCACCCACTGGAAGAAAATAATCCGTTTACAACTAATATTTAAACTAATTCATTGCAAGCACCATGAACTAAAAAAAATAATTGCACTTTTGTTAAAAAAATAAAACAACTCTTACTTATCAAACTAAAGATAACTTTTAACTCGATAAAATAAAAATAAAAATAAAAAAGTATCATACAATAGTCACAACAAAACAAAAAAAAAACATTGAAATGTCCCTAGAACATACCACCTTTCTACCAGAACCGAAAGTACTTTTAAGAAGATGAAGAAAAACAATGTGCCAATATATTATTCAAGTAACAAAATTGCGTAGTTGCCTGTACCAAAACCAAAAACAAGTCACAGTAATTTAAAAAAAAAAAAAAAAAAAAAAAAAAAAAAAAAAAAAACCCAAAAGCTTAATTCACGTTCACTTCACCAATTTTGATCCACAAAAAGAATAATTATTCGTATCAAATAAATTCATAACCACATTGTCCCGCTCTAATAGCACACTCCAATTAACACCATTAACAGAACCATTAACAGATGAGTTCATTGCACTGTAACAATTATACATCTAGGATTATATTATCAAGCACCATGGTCAAGCATAAAGAAAGTTCAAACCCAAGTCCTATCATAATAGTTAAATATTCTTAACCACTTGAGCTACCATTACTCCTTGACTTCTCTCTATATTAATTAACTTAGGAATTTCCGTCCTCGCATTTATTAAATAAATATTTATTTATTTATTTATTTTTCCCGGGTCTTACACTTTTACCTCTTATATCTAGTAAAAAGCTAATTAACCAAAGTAACTTCTTGATTAATTCTAATCTAAGTTTTCACCTTTAATCGAAGTAACTTCTCAATTATTAGCAAAAACTCATTCAATCATATGAAAGTTTCTAAAATTAACCAAAGTAATTTCTCGATTAAAATTTAAAAACTCTTGCACTCATATGATTGTTATGTTATGTACATTTAACACTGTGTTAACTTGCTACAATGTAAGAATCACTACTTTTACTATATTAAGAACCAAAAGACATAGATGAAAATAAATCACAACAAGAATCAAAAGAACAAACAAATTTATTCATCTAATCTCAGAATCCAGTTAAGAAATTATAGCGGAATCAACCTTAGAAGCTTAGCCCTCCATGGATGGAGTGGAATACATGATAAATGAAAGAAAAAAAGTTATGAAAAAGGGAATGGAAAGGAGGAGAGAAATGTGATGAATGGTAGCAGCCAAAACCAGATAGTTGCTAAGTAACTCCCAAATACTTCCTCTAGGTCTCTTTATATAGGGCTTGAAAGGACTTGAACTTGATTTTTTCTGTTGCTGAAATCTTTTATCTTTTGATATAATATCTTTCAAATAATTAATCACTTTGAACAATATCTGGAAGATATTCTTAGTTGATATTATCTGATTAATTATCTAAAAACATATAAAGAATTATCAACAACTAATACTTTACCTAAGCTATATTATCCTATCTAAGACTAGAATCTATAAAAACTAACAATTTACACTATAACTAACCAAGACTTAGAAAATAAAAATTATAACTAAAAACTATAATCTACGCCAAGAATAACTAAAAGCAAGATTTTATCATGCAAGTAGACTTCACACAAGTTAGGATAGTGCTTTTATTAAATTCCGTTGGGGTGGAATGAAGATTAAAGCTTTGAAAAAAAAGTCAACTTTGTAGCACTAAAATAGGCCAAATATGATTTTTCTCATTTCTGCATCGATTTCCATGCTCCTAAGGTGCATTGAAGCTTGGTACAAGTTAGAACTACCACTTCCTTTAGTTTCGAAAAGCTAGTTTGAGGATTGGAGCTCAAACTAAAAAAGTCAACTTAGAGGTCAACTATGCATCTTTAGTCATTTTGAGCATTAGTTCAAAATAGCACCTTTGCTGGATTTTTTTTCTTGATCAACCTCTAATCACCTTTAATTCAATGAATTCGAGTTTTTAAGCTGCACCAAAGTTACACAACACAAGTTAGTATGCCAGTTCCCTAAAAACACCAACATTAGACTAAAGTAGGATAACTAGTTAGTATACAATTAATGAAGACCAAAAAAAATAATATTGCACCTAATTTTACTAAACAAATTTATTTTTAAATGTTCAAATAGTATAAAATGTAGGTATAATAGTTGTTGGTGTTTTATTAAAAAAATTTATATTGGTGGATGAAACATGAGATGTTATAATTTAACTAGTTTTTTTTTTTTCATTTTTACTAATTGCATTTTTAGTTTTTTTTTTTAATTTGCAGTTGTTGACTTTTATTACACTCAAATCATGATGTCTTCAAAGATGAGGCAGGATGAATATTGATTTACAGGATGAATATATGTATACTTTTAATTTTATTTTATTTTTTACTTATATATGCTTTATTTTTATTTATTAACTAGGGTTATACAAAACTACCGAGCTCAAAGAGGACATATGATTTCAAAGTCTAAATTAAGAAATATCAAGTGGACACAAATTAAGGTAGATTACAATTGTTTATTTGAAAATCAATTGATGTTTTTAAATCTAAATTTGGATGTGTAACTATTTTGTAGATATATATTGAAAGAATGAGCATCGGTTGATGTGTACCTATGAAATTTGCATTGTAAGTATTTTTTTTTTTAATTTCTAGTGAGCATTTCATTTTAATATTATATCTAGTTGATGACAAGTAAAATTTCCTCTCTTTTTTTTGTAGGATCTATTGGCTATAGAATATTCTAAGACTATGTTATTTTAGTTGTTTTGGTACTACAACTTTGGTTTTGGCTTGATGGAGTTATACATTGATACCTAATAGTTTTGGTTATTTTTGACATGAAAATAGTTTGTTGATGTTAAACATATACTACACTGCTTATATATATTTCAAGTTATTATAGTTGTTATAGATGTTGTTTCGGGGGTAGGGACCAAGAGTCTACTAAGAACCTCTTCGATCTTACTCCTCTCCTTGAACGACAAATCGAAGCGCCCGACGCCGCTCGATCGGCTTCATGTCTTCCCCAGCATCGCATCTTCTCAGAAGTTCTTGCACCTCACTCATCCAGTCTGTCGGCCGATCCACCGCTGCGCATTCTCCTGTCGAGGGTCTCATCAGGGTTTGCCTGATGATGGTTTTCAACTAACCCTTCTCTTTTCCTTCTGCCAGCTTGGATAGCCTATTGGCTCTAGCATTCTCCGCTCGGGGAATATGGTGGATAGTTACTTCTTCGAACTCTTTCATGGCTTCAATCACCTTGTGATAATATTGCAGCAGCAGATCATCTTTAACTTGATACTCCCCTTGCACCTGCCCGACCACAAGTCGCGAATCAGTATTACATTTTATCTTTTTTGCGCCTAGATCCTTTGCTAGCCTCAGCCCGACGATCAGTGCTTCATATTCTGCCTGGTTGTTCGATGCTTTGAACTTGAATTGCAGGGAATGGTCGGCCGTAAAGCCGCCCTGCCCTTCAATGACAATCCCCGCTCCAGCGTTGCGTTTGTCCGACGAGCCATCAACGAAGAGTATCAATGAAGAGGTCGGCCCCTGGAGTTCTGCAGCGAAATCTGCCAAGTGTTGCCCCTTGACAGATCCTCTTGGCTCATACTTGAGGCCGAATTCGGATAGCTCAACCGACCAAGCGATCATTCTTTCGGCCAGATCGGGTTTCCTGAGTATCTTGGCTATAGGATGATCGGTTCAGACGATCACCTGGTGGCTCTGGAAGTACTGACGTAATCGGCGCGCGGCTGTCAATAGCGCTAAGGCTATCTTTTCTACCAGCTGGTATCTTGTTTCTGCGCTCTGTAAAACCTGGCTGATGAAGTATACCGATCGCTGCTCTGGATTTTCTTGTACTAAGGTCGCGCTGATCGTGCCGTCTGAGACCGATAGGTATAACTGCAGAGGAAGCTCTTCTACCGGTCGGCTCATAACCTGGGGGCTGTTGATCATCTCCTTTATCTCCTGAAATGTCGTTTCGCATTGATCGTCCCATTTATCTACGGTCTGCTTCTTCATAATCTTCAAGATCGGCCTAATTTTCTCTGTGAGCTTAGGCAGGAAACGCGCGAGGATTGTCAATCGTCCAACCAACCATTGGATCTCCTTAAGGTTTTTGGGGCTTCTCATTTCGACGATGGCTGCGCACTTGTCAGGATTGGCCTCGATGCCTCGGGCGGTCAACATGAACCCCAGGAATTTGCCGGTCGGCACTCCAAATACGTACTTCTCAGGGTTAAGACGCATGTTGTACTTGCGCACTTCGTGAAAGACCTCTTTGAGGTCGCGAACGTGGTCATCGGCCGTCTACGACTTTACGACCATGTCATCCACATATACCTCCATGGATCGGCCGATCTGCCCTATGAAGACCCGATCCATAAGCCTCTGGTAGGTCGCCCCTGCGTTCTTCAAGCCGAACGGCATGACTTCATAACAGAAGTTTTCCTGATCGGTGATGAACATCGTTTTCGCTCTATCTGGACCATACATTGGGATCTGATTATACCCTGAGTATACGTCCAGAAAGCTCAAGAAATTGTGCCCCGAAGCGCCATCCACCAGCCGATCGATGCTGGGCAGAGGGTATGCGTCCTTCGGACACGCCTTGTTCAGATCGGTGAAGTCTGTGCACATCCTCCACTTCCCGCTCGCCTTCTTTACCATTACCACATTCGCCAGCCACGTGGTATACTTGATTTCTTTTATAAATCCGGCCCCCTCGAGCTTCTTCACCTCTTCCTCGACCGCTCTTCTTCGCTCTTCCCCCATCTTCCTCTTCTTCTGGGCGACCGATCGGGCTTCTTTGAAGATCGCCAACTTATGGGACATCACGTCAGGATGAATACCCGGCATGTCGGCTGACGACCATGCAAAAAGGTCTTAGTTTTCCAGGATGACTGCATCCAGGAGTTCCTCCTCGTCCGGCTTCAGAGCTCCCCCTATCTTCGTGACCTGACCTGGTCGCATCCCGATCGAGATCTCCTTGGTATCTCCACCAGGTTGAATCCGATCCTCCGTGTTCGTTCGAAGGTCCAGATCTATCATGGTGACCTTTGATCGGTGTTGTTTTCTGGGGCGACTGTAGGGAGTGATTTTTAGCCCCGTTGCGTAGCATTGCCGGGCGATCTGCTAGTTCGCATGCACAGTGCATATCGTCCCCTTGTCCGACAGGAACTTCATGGCCAGGTGTAAGGTGGAGACGATCGCCCCAAAAGCGTTAAGGCAAGGCCTTCCTAGCAACACATTGTAGGAAGTGTTAGCTTCAACTAACAAGAATCTAACTCTTACCTCCCGGTCGTCCCTCCGCAAGCCGATCCTGGTGTGGAGGTCCAAGTAACCTCTCGTGTCTACTCGCTCTCCCGAGAACCCGACGATCTATTCGTTGAAGGATCCTCCAGAAATGGTATTGATATAACCTTGCTCCGGCTGCGACTCCTCCTCGGGCTTCAGGTGGGCCCTAAACGGTTCCCTCCTTCGCCTCTTGGGCTCCTGCTCTCTCCGCTTCTCCCACCTGGTCGGGGCTTGCCTCTGTGCTGGGCTTCTGTGTTTGATCGGGCTTCGTTGGAGGCGATCCTTCTGAATGTACTTCTTCAAGTGCCCTTGTCGAATTAGCTCCTCAATCTTGTCGCGGAGCGTGTGGCATTCTTCAGTGGTGTCGCTGATCATCCGATGGTACTGACAGTGTTTGCTGCCATCGACGTCGGGAGGTGGGGCTTCTTTCGGGACGCTGGAAGTGAGTCGGCGCTGAAGGTCTCCTGCAGAATCTTCGCCCAGGGGACGGCCAAGGGGGTGTACGTTGTAAACTTAGGCATCTTCTTCTCGTTGGGCCGGGCCAGGGGTTTTCTCGGTCGAGGGGCGTTCTGCTGGGATGTTGCATATTTCTTCTCCCTCTTCTTTACCCTAAACTCCTGCATGTCCTCCATCTGAATGAACTTGGCCGCTCGTTCCCTCATCTCCTCCATCATCTTCGGCTTCATGCGGCTTATCTTGTCTGCAAACACACCCGGCTGCAGCCCATATGAGAAGTGATGTCGGGCGATTTCATCGCTGAGGTCTTTTATCTTGACCGACATACGGTTGTACCGATCGAGATAACTCCTCAGCGACTCCCCATCTTCCTGTCGGATGTTTACTAAGTTATTGACCGTCAGGATAGCCGGCCTCAGGGAGGCAAACTGCGTGCTAAACCTGGCTTTCAAAGTGGCAAAGGAGTCGATGCTGTTGGCTGGCAGCTCAGAGAACCAGTCCAACGCCTCTCCCGTCAGGGAGGTCGAGAAAACGCAACACCAGATCGGGTCACTTACTGCATGGAACATCATCTAGTGCGTGAAGACCCGCATGTGGTTGTCAGGGTTCGCCGTCCCGTCGTACTTGTCGAACGTCGACATTTTCCATCTCTCCGGTAGCGGTGTCTCCAAAATGAATTGAGTGAAGGGGAAATTCCCCGACGCGTGGATCGGTTGTCGGGATGGGTGACCTCCCTCGTTGGCCCCGAAACTCTCGGCCATCGTGTGAGAGGGGTTTCCCCTCGATGCTTGCGTCTTTTCCACCCGCGGAGGTTGTGACTACTCCTGTCCCGTGGGAGGTAGGCGACTCTCCACCCGCTCGGGGTCTCGGTGCTGCTGCATCCAGCTCAGTCTGAGCGGATCGGGCACAGTGGGGGTCGAAGGGATACCCTCCTCCTTTCGCCAAAGGGCGGCGTTTTCCTCACGCAGAACTTGCATCTGCACCTCGTAGTTTCTCTGCATCTCATCCATCCTCTGTTGCATCATCTTGATCATCTCCCTTGTGTTTGCCTGCTCATCCGCCATTCTTCCTTCGTCCGCGTTGCTAGTTCGGTTTCTCGTGGTCACCATAAGGGTGTGTGGTCTAAAGAAGATTGCTCGGTCCCACGGTGGGCGCCAAAATGTTTCCGGGGTAGGGACCAAGAGTCTACTAAGAACCTCTTCGATCTTACTCCTCTCTTTGAAATTTCCTCTTCTCACGACTGCAATAACTTCTTCTCCAAGAAATTCACTCCATCGCTCGATCGGTCGAACAGACGATCAGGGTACCTGTCTAAAAGGCTCTAATGCTTAAGTCAGTTAATGAACCGATCGGTGTATCAGTGTAACTGCCGTAATAAATGCGAATTAAAGATCCTTACCAACCTACCTTTGGACCCTATTTATAGTTTCCGGTGTGGGCCTGTGATTAGGGTTCCTTAATCACGGCCCAATGATCCTCTAATCAAGATTACTGACTTGTTTAACGTTAATTAATCCAATTGTCCGGTATCATTTGGCCGTTCGACCGATGGCCGCTTGACTACGTTGGTTATCTTCTGATTTTAACAAGTGAATAATTCATTTATAACTGATCGACTGATGGTCATATATAAAGCGCTACGCGCATCACTTAAGAGACTGATTGACCGATCGACCTGGTGGCTGATCGAACAATTGTCCTTTATAAGTTAAGGCGTTGTTCGTGTGGGACCGCAGGACCGATGGTCCTTTGTGGAGTAACGCGTAATTAATATGTAGGCCGATCAACCGATTGTTCTTTACGATATAATGTGGTTCATTTGCAATACCGATCGACCGATGGCCCCTTACGATACGATATGTGGTTCGTTTGCGAGACCGATCGACCGATGGTCCCTTACGATATAATACGTGGTTCATTTGTGAAACCGATTGACCGATGGTCCTATACAGTTCATCCGTGAGGCCGTTCGACCGGTGGATATGTTTTATACACGAGCCTTCCCAGCCTTGTTTGATGGACCTGAGGACTGGGCATGGCCGATAGACCGATGGGGCATACAGTACACAAGCCCCCCCAGCCTTGAGCGATGATGTAGGTGAAGCGAGAAGGTTTACTAAGACAGTAATACCGATGGGCCGACGGGGTTCCCTGACAGTTATGTTGCTTCGTAGATCGTGCCTGTCAGTTAAGATGCGAAGCGTCGCGAAGTATGGGCCGTTGATCTATCCTTGATCGTGTGGTCTTGGTGCTGCCACGTGTCCCTAGGTCTTCCTATAAATATGTGTGTGTGGCTGTCATTATTTTCACACTTTCCTCTCTCTTTCTACCCGAGCCACCGATCGTCTTCTTCTTTCTACAGGTAAAAATGTCTTCCAGCGTATCGAGTTCAGACGGGTCCTCGGGTGGGGCGGTGGAGGTGTCCGGGGGCGGCAGGTCGATTTCCGCTTTGTTCAGCTCCTCAGCTTTGTTCAGCTCCTCAGACGCGAGGACCTCGCTCGGGGGAGTGTCAACTTCGGCAGGTTCTCCCATCCTTCTCACCGGTAGCCCAGAAGCCGAGCAATCGGTCGCCAAAGCGGTGGAGCAAGTTGTCGCTCTGGAAGAGAGTGGGGACGTCATCAGCATCGACGTCCGCGACGAGGGGGAACAAGCCAATTTGCCAGAGGTGCAAGGATACGAGTGGGGGCCCTCTGAGCCGCGCACGGATGCGATGAGGTTCCGATGGGGTAACGATCTTGGGGACCTGGTTGAGCGGACCAAGGTTTTTGGTGACAAGGTGGAGGACTAGTTTCTTTGGGTAAAGGTGTGCGCCAGTAACGAGAGGGTTTGCCATGGTAAGGGAGCGGTGAAGCTAGAGTTTTTCTATGTCTATGCTTGCCTCTTCCATGATTTGGGTCTGACCGTGTCGTTCGCCAACTGGCAAATGGTGGTCCTACGGAAAATTCAATGCGCGCCGACCCAGATACACCCGAACGCCTGGGCGTCAATGCAGGCCTTCGAGGTTCTTTGTCGAGCGGCCGGTCTGACAGCCACCATGCCTCTGTTCCTGCACTTCTATAAAACCCGACTCACCGCGAACAAGAGTTTATTCACCCTCTACCTCGCGTCATACAAGGGTTTCAAAATCGGCTTTTTCAAGGTTGCGATTCCCGACCAGGGCAGAAAGTACATCTTTGATGAAGAGGGTCGACTGAAGTTCCCCCTGTACTGGACGGTGTTCCCTCCACCTACTGATCCCTGGGCAAAAGACCGCTTGACCCCCGCCGAGCGGGCCGACCTAGCCGTCCTCAAGACCCTGCCCGATAAAATCCCCCCGATACCGCTGATCCAATGCCTCCGCTCTCCGGATTTGCCGAGGGCGGTTTATGGTTAGTTGTTCTGATCTTCCCGATCGTTGTAGGAGTTGCAATTAACTTACGCGTTTTTTCTTGTTTGCAGATATCATGGCCCAAACGATGCTTTCCAATGTCGAGTTCATGGCCCGCGCCAAGACTCGACGAAGGGAGGATGACGTCGCTGAGGAGGTCGCACCCCTTCAGAGTGTTCCCGCTGCTCCATCGACCGCTCCTTCTCCTGCCACCGCAGCTCTGACCGGTGCATCGGACGTCGTCACCAGGCCCCTATTTATCGTGAAACCCCCCAGCTCTACTGTTCTTGGGGCTGCGGCGGATAAAGGCAAAAAGACTAATCCCCCACCGTCCGATCGTCTAAGAAGAACAAGAAGGCTGAGGCTTCTGGGTCCTTGGCCACCGCCTTCCTCGGTGGCGAGGTTCGGCTTGATGAGGAAGTCTCCTTCCATCTGGGTCCTCACGTTAAGGACATGCTGAAGGATGTATCTGAGTAGGAGGCTATGCGGACGGCCGGGGAATTGACCCTCACGCTGGCCGCGATTTATACCAAGTTTCCTCGGGCCGACCGGGGCATGATTGAAAGCCTGGAGAAGGAGGTCGCGGCGGCGAAGGTGGAGCTCCAAGAAGTGAAAGCCTCCGCATCGGACTTGAAGACTCAGTTCGATCGCCTGAATGGCATAAAGGCCGAGCATGCCAAGTGCGTCGGTCTACTCAAGGCTGCCAACGATTGGGCGAAAGAGGAGCAACTGAAGGCCAAGGAGGCGGCCGACGAGCTCCGCAAACTCCAGAGACGCTTCAGTGACTTATCATTGGAAAACTTGGCCGCCACCGGATCAGCTGCAGATTAGCAGAAGAAAGCCAAAGAGTATCAGGCCGAGCTACGCGTCGCCGATGAGCAGGTCTTTGCTCAATATGAGACGGGCTTTTAGAATGCCGTTGATCAAGTCGTCTTCTTCTACTACTGCTTCCCCGATCGGTTTGATATTCATATGGGGGTGGTTGAAGGAAAAGTCGAAAGGGTCTTCGACCGGCTTAACGAGGCGACTGCCCCTCCTACTGGAGACTCTTAGATTAATAGTTTTGTATATTTTGACATAACCGATCGAGTCTGATCGGCCGTGTGGTCAATCGCACTCGATCGGTTATTAGGCTATTTTTTGACAAACACTTATATGTACATGGCAAGTAGCTTTTCCCTTTCATCTGTTGGTTTGCTTCTCTTTCATCGTTGTTACTGGCGATCGGCCATCTGCTTTTTATTTATCGTTATCGCTGGCGATCGGCCATTTGCTCTTTAATAGTTTGATGTTGTTGGCGATCGGCCATTCACTCTTTAATAATTTGATGTTGTTGGCGATCGGCCATTCGCTCTTTAATAGTTTGACGTTAATGTGCGAACCATCGGTCCATTTTGTAAACTTAGTGTTTGAACAAGTGTGACGATTGGCTATTAATCGGGCGATCGGCCCATAATTTATGACTTATTTCTTCTCGTGTTGTTTTCTTCTGTTTGTTTGTTCTGCTTACGACCCGAACGGTCCGACTTCTTTACGCGTTCAATTTTAATTCCTTTAGATCGTTGGTGTCGTGCCTTGATTGCAGTGGACAGCTCGTGTCACTTATTTACCCGTGGGGTTAACTAGATCGCCTGGATCGGTGCTGACCGAGCGGGGCTTCCTCGTGGAAGCCCACGCCTTGACCAGTCAGGCTTTTGCTCGGGTCCCGTAAGGAGCCCCGTCGGTCAGTTAGTTGGAGTTGCATGAAACGCTCGTTTTATTTATAATGTCAACTGGAATACATTTTTAAATGTGACATGTTCCATGTATTCGGTATTTCCTTGCCGCCTAGGTATTCTAGCCGATAGGCTCCGTTCTGCAGACTTTCAGTCACGTGGAACGGCCCTTCCCAGTTCGGTGCCAGCTTCCCTTGTGCTGATTTATTGCGGCCTCGTTGGTTTTTCTCCACACCAGGTCTCCTCGGATGAAGCTCCTCGGTTTAACTTTTGCATTGTACCTCCTTGCCACCATCCTCTTGCATGCTTCAGCTCGCACGACTGCTCTTTCTCTTCGCTCGGTCGTCCAGTCCAATTCCTCTCACATGCGTCCGCAGTTCACATCAAGGTTCTGCATCTCCCACCGAAGAGTCGGCTCCCCCACTTCAACTGGTAGCATAGCATTTGTTCCGTACGTCAGGTTGAAGGGCGATTCTTCGGTCGTCCCATGCGGAGTACACCGATAGGCCCAAAGGACCTGCGACAGTTCGTCCACCCATGCTCCCTTGGCTTCTCCCAATCTTTTCTTCAACTCTGCCACTATGACCTTGTTCATGGCTTCAACTTGGCCATTAGTCTGGGGATGCTCGACCGAGTTGGTTACATGGCGTATCCCCACTTGCTTATAAAAATCCCTCAATTTCTTGTCGATGAACTGTCGACCGTTGTCGGTAATGATGGTGTGAGGTAGGCCGAAGCGACAGACAATGTTCCGCCACTCAAACGAGTGGACTTGCCGAGCGGTGATGTTGGTCAGGGCTTCTGCTTCGACCCACTTGGTGAAGTAATCTACGGTGACTAGTATGAACTTCTTTTGTGCTCTGCCGATAGGAAATAGACCGACAATGTCCATACCCCACTGTGCGAACGGCCATGGGGTCGTTAGGCTATGCAGTTCAGTCAGGGCTCTCTTGACATCGTTTCCATGGGCTTGGCAACCTTCGCATCTTCGCATCATAGTCTCACAGTCTTGCTCCATGGTCGGCCAATAGTATCCCACTCAGAGTATTCACGCCTTCATCGTCCTCCGGCTGGTGTGCATCCCGCAAACGCCATTGTGGACCTCATTCATGACGTACCCTGCTTCTTCCTCCGACAGGCATTTGAGGAGCGGCGTGGTGAAGCCTCGCTTGTACAGGTCCTCTCCGATAACGACAAATCGAAGCATCTGCTTGTGAGCCAGAGGTGTTAAAGGTCAAGTTGGGGGTTCGATTCCCACTGGCAACAACCCACCCAGTATGAATGGACGGAGAAGGGTGATGGGTTGGGGTGTATTGGGCTGCAGACCTAACACAACCGGTTTGAGGGTGGCAGGTGGGATGCCTGGTAAGCCCAAGAGGATCCGGGGTTGTTACACTTCACGTCTTCCCCAGCATCGCATCTTCTTAGAAGTTCTCGCACCTCACTCATCCAGTCTGCCGGCCGATCCACCGCTGCGCATTCTCCTACCGATGGTCTCATCAGGGTTTGCCTGATGATGGTTTTCAACTGACCCTTTCTTTTCCTTCTGCCAGCTTGGATAGCCTATCGGCTCTGGCATTTTTCGCTCGGGGGATATGGTGGATAGTTACTTCTTCAAACTCTTTCATGGCTTCAATCACCTTGTGATAATATTGCAGCAGCAGATCGTCTTTAACTTGATACTCCCCTTGCACCTGCCCGACCACGAGTCGTGAATCAGTATTACATTTTATCTTTTTTGCGCCTAGATCCTTTGCTAACCTCAGCCCGACGATTAGTGCTTCATATTATGCCTGGTTGTTCGATGCTTTGAACTTGAATTGCAGGGAATGGTCGACCGTAAAGTCGCCCGGCCGTTCAATGACAATCCCCGCTCCAGCGTTGCGTTTGTCCGACGAGCCATCGACGAAGAGTATCCATGTTTGTTCCGACGGGGAGGTCGGCCCCTGGAGTTCTGTAGCGAAATCTGCCAAGTGTTGCCCCTTGACAAATCCTTTTGGCTCATACTTGAGGCCAAATTCGGATAGCTCAACCGACCAAGCGATCATTCTTCCGGCCAGATCGGGTTTCCTGAGTATCTTGGATATAGGATGATCGGTTTGGACGATCACCTGGTGGCTCTGGAAGTACTGACGTAATCGGCGCGCGGCTGTCAATAGCGCTAAGGCTATCTTTTCTACCAGCTGGTATCTTGTTTCCGTGCTCTGTAAAACCTGGCTGATGAAGTATACCGGTTGCTGCTCTGGATTTTCTTGTAGTAAGGTCGCGCTGATCGTGCCGTCTGAGACCGATAGGTATAACTGTAGAGGAAGCTCTTCTACGGTCGGCTCATAACCGGAGGGTCGCTGATCATCTCCTTTATCTGCTGAAATGCTGCTTCGCATTGATCGTCCCATTTATCTGTGGTCTGCTTCTTCATAATCTTCAGGATCGGCCTAATTTTCTCTGTGAGCTTAGGCATGAAACACGCGAGGGCTGTCAGTCGTCCGACCAACCGTTGGATATCCTTAAGGTTTTTGGGGCTTCTCATTTCGGCGATGGCTGCGCACTTGTCAGGATTGGCCTTGATGCCTCGGGCGGTTAACATGAACCCCAGAAATTTGTCGGCCGACACTCCAATCAGCCTTGTTTGATGGACTTGAGGACGGTGCATGGCTGATGGACCGATGGGGCATACAGTACAGATGCTTTTTTGTAGATATAACACTAAGAAGGAAAGAACGAAAAATTAAATAAATTATAAAAAATAATAATTGCACCAATAGACAACACTTCTTTGAGAAAACGTTGTCTTTATGAATAATCAATACATAACACTTGTTTCTAGAAGTGATGTCTATTTCATACTAGTAGATTGTGCTTATATCTCCAAGCGTTGTCTATAAGATAGATAACACTTTTTGTAGGAAGCGTTGTCTTTATGAATAATCAATACGTAACGCTTGTTTCTAGAAGTGTTGTCTATTCCATACTAGTAGGTAGCATTTTTTTGTAAACGTACTGCTTTAATAGATAACATCTAAAAAGCGCTATGTATTAGTAAAAAAAGCACTCTCTATTGACAATTTTGATGCAGTAATATTTTAATTATTTGAGTCGCATTCAATCTAATTGAATCAAACTCATTTTGAATTAAGTTAATTTTGGGGTTAAAACTCAACAATTCAAGTGGGTTCATAATTATGTACTTTTAATTTTATTTTTTTATTTATAAAAATATAAATATTAAGAAAAATCACATATATTAAACCTCATCTTCTTTCTTTTACCCTAATCTCCATACTTGAACATTGCTTAAAGTACTTTTAGCATTGAACTCATCCATGAATTTTTAAATTAAGCTTAATAACATTAGTTTTTTCCTTATATTTGTCAATGATTTAATGCTTTCTCTTTAATCATTTTTTATTTAACGCACTACAAGAAAATCTCTAAATAATGACTAATTCAAGTGACAAAAAATAATTAGTTACTACAGTGACCAATTTATAAACTAAAAATTATTGGTAACTAAGATAGTTTTAAATTAGTCACTATAGTGAGTTGGTCTCTAAATGACTCACTAACATTAACTACTAAGTTTTGGCTACCAATTGATTTCTAAATTGGTCTCTGATAGTGATTAATTTATAAACCAATTCTTTTAGTAATCGAAACCTTAGTAGTTATTGTAGTGATCAATTTATAAACAAATTTATTATAATAACCGATTTAGAAACTATTTAAGTTATCAATAATTTTTAGTTTATAAATTGGTCACTATAATGACAAATTACTTTTTATCATTAAAATTGGTCACTATTTAGAAATTTTCTTACAATGATATGATTCTTTCTTATGCATTTTAACAAGGCTCAATGCGATGCGATCATTTTCTGTTATATAATTTGGTAACAAAAATATAATGTTTCAAAATTTTAAAATCATTTTTAAATTTTGGACATTAACTAAATCCAACCCAAATACTATTGACCCAGGAAGATTTCTTTTCACACCGTCATATTTTCCTTTTGCAGTCGCGTATTTTGTTTATACATTTCTATAATTATGAAAATTCTCACTTTATTCTTAAAAAAATACTTTTAGGATTATGCAATTCAAATTTTTTTCAATTGTATAATCTAAAAAATTATTTTTCACATAAAAAAAGTCTTTGAATTACATAATTAAAAAGTCTTTGACATGAAAAAAGTGGGTTGGCCTAATCTATTCTACATAAGAATTGGAGGTTAGTTTTATTTGTCTGCCGCGTCATGATCGGCTCATAGGCCTCCATAAGCAAAATCTTAAAAAAACCTTTATATGTATGTTGTAATAATAATTTAACTTAATGTTTCACATATTTGTTGCATCTCATGAAACTATCGTTGAGAATAAAATTGAAATAAATTAAATAAACATGAGATTAAGACCAAAAAAAAAAATTATTTTCTAAGCTACCAAATTTTATACCAATTAATCAATATTAAATATACAGAAGAGAACTTGTTTAGAGATTTAAGCATGAAATAAAAAAAACAAAATAAAATAAATAAAAAAGTTTTGTATGAGTTCAAAATATAAATATGATAAAAAAAATTTACAGGTCATGTGAATCTATCCATTGTGTACATAATTTAGATTTTTAACCATGGGGGGTGCACATCGCAACCATACGTGTTTAAAACGAAATGGCCATGAATGTTGGTTTCATTAGAATGGAGTAGGATATACAACCACATTTTAGTAAAATATTTATTTCTTTTTACATTTAGAAATCTTTTGTAAATAAAATAAGTTAGCTAAAACAGGGAGAAATTTTGTAATCTATAAACAAGGCCCAAACTGCCACTGGATAAGAAAACTATGAATTGGTCAGATAACCAACTTAAATAAATAAACCACAAGAGCGTTTTGAAAAAAGAATTGGTCAAAACATTGAAAAATCAGTCCAATAAAATAGCTAGAAACATCAGGTCAACCAACAAAACTTAATTAATCACAATTTTAAATTTTTTCTTAATAAACACACAAATTAAAATAATTACATTTTATCTTTTATTTTTTAAATGGTCGCTAATTATATTTAATAATTTTATAAATTAAAATAATCATTTTGTATTTATTCTTTTAAATGTTCATTTATTTAAATTCAATGCATTTCCACTAATTAATTTAAATTCCGTTAAACTTTTAAATTAATTATCTAAAATGAAAAAATATAACATATATTTTTACTGGTAATACTTTAACTTTTTAGCAGCACATTAAAATACAAAAAGAAATGAGAATTTTGTCTGAGAATCTTTTCCATTTTGCATAGGTGATTGATCATTTCCGCGTACTTCAACCTCAAATCTTGACAAAAAACAACCCGTTGAAAATCAAATCACTTTCCTAACGGAATTCGAACGAGAAATTTGGCCGAAAGTGTTGGAAAAAAGAAAATAGTGAAAAAAAAAAGTGACAAGAAAATGAGGATGACAACACAGAACAAGAAGATGAAAGAGGTTCTGAAAGAAGACTTGGTCCTCCCATGTTATGTAATGATAAAGACAATTTCATCCCTACATTTCTACGACCTATTGTTTTGGCCTGCAAGTCAAATCAGACATAGTATTTTTTTTTTCTTTTTTTAATTTGTGTGATGATATTTATGTCACAAGTGAATTAAAACCGTGTAACTGGGATATTTCGAAGAACCTACCAAAGACTAAAATCATATAGATTTGTGATAATTAAGAAAAGAATAATCAGCACAACTAAAACCTTATTTTAATATATAGGAACAATCGAAATTTTAGAAAACTAAAGTTATATATTTACTTCATTTTCTACTAGGCCCCTCCATGTCACTCAAACATTTTTATTTCTCAATTTTTACTTTTAATATTTTTTTCAATTTTTAATTTTTAATAGTAGATTTCTCCTCAAGATTTTAAATAACTTTTTTGTACATTTTATAGTAATTTATGTTCATAGTAAGAAAAATATTTAAATTATGAATTTATTTGATTATTGTAGCGCGATCTTGAAGAATTTATTCTAATTAGTATAAATCTTATTTTTCCTTCGATACAAAATTGTGCATATATTATGTTTAAGATATTTGTTGAAAATCTAGAAGATGATTAAGAATAAATTTTGTTGTAAGTTATCAAAATCTTTTGGCTTGATATATGAATATTTCACAATTTGACTGTTTAGTTGATAGATGTTATGGTTTGTCAACTCTTTTGGCTATATATACGAGCATTCCAGTTTCTTTAAAATATTCTTATCATTATTTTTTTATTCTAAATCTCTCTCAACTAATTTATCTCTCCTTGAATTTTTATTGCTGTTGATTTGATGATGTTGCAATAGGTATTTAAAAGTCTTCCTATATTGTCAAAACTCTGTTACCTATTATTGGGGACAATTGACAATTAAATAAAACTATTTTGAATTTTGAATAAATTTGATTCCAAGTATAGAAAGATTTTCAATACTATTAGTATTTGATTTATTGAGATTGTGATTTCAAATATTTCGAACTGGTTTGGTTACTTATATCTCTTCTTATATTTTGAACTTGATATTTAATTTGGATTGTCAAACTGAGTTATATTAGTTATAGGATTCAAACTACGTTGTAAAAGTGCATTTCAAACTTATCTATACATGTATATGTTGATGGACTAATGTATTATGTTTATACTAGTTGTAGCAATGCGGGTTGACCCGATCTGTTTAGACCATCCTGTATTTGACCCGCAAAATGCGGGTTGGACTGACTCGCCTTGCATTAAAAATGCAAACTGAAAAGTCTGGTCCGCCCCGCATAAGTGTGGGCCCGCAGGCCAACTCACTTTTTTTATATATATATTCTTATGATAAAATTTTTAATGTACAACAAATTACGCAATAAGTGAAGACTTTGGGGAGTTGGATGATAAATTGATAATTCAACATTTTCATCATATTCATATTCGTACTTTGATATACACGATGTATTTTTCAAAATTTAATACATTTAAAAATACATAATACTTGCCTTTTCCACTAATACAAGAATGTGGAACGTTCATGCAAAAGTCCAGAAGAAAAATAATTGATATACACAAGTGCAATTTCTTTTTTATGTGGGTCGGGCTTTTGCAGGCCAACGGGCTCGATATTTCAACCCACCCCGCGTCTTTTTGGCGGGCCTGCAAGTCGGCCCACCAAACCAAGCCTACATTGCGACCCTTAGTCTATATGTGCACAAAAGTTGATAATATAATATTTAAGATTCTTGAGCTTGTTTTTGAATAATTGTATAAAAATATTTTAGATTAAGCTTGCTATGGTGAATTGGATAATTTGAGTCATATATTTGAAATGGTATGTTGAACCAATTTGTTACTTATAGTACTAAGTAAATAAGTTCAAAGAAGAAACATTTGCTCATTGATTGTGGAAATTAAATAAATTAAGACATCGAGCAGTGAGAAGTTGGTAGAAGTTCTAGCACCATTGTGACATACGAATGATTGTATATAGATATTTGTATAACTTATCTTTGTTTATGGAGTTGAGGTTCGCGTGTTGGACCAAAGATCAAATGATAGTTTATAGTTAAACATACACTTTTAGAATTTTTCAGATTTCATGATGTTTTTCTTATAAATTTGTTATAAAATTTTGCAATAAAAAATTTGTATTTGGTAGATAATTTTTTCATAGATAATTATTTCCTACATTATTATAAAATTTACAAATATTTCTTATAAAAAAATTTTGTGAAAAATGTTTTGTACAAAATATTTTTTGCAAGAAAATTGCTAGAAATTTATTGCAAATTATTGATCATGACAAAAGTTATAAGTTATTTCCTAAGAAATTTTTTTTTTAAATAACATGAAACATGTGTTTTTTAGTAATAATAGTTACTATAAGTCTTTCAAAAGATGTTTGTTAGTTATTCTTTATCTACTAGAGCTAATATAGTACTTTAAATTAGATAAAATAAATGTAAATGGACATGGATTGATTTGTATGAATAATGTCTTACATATCTCTACAAGATTAATAAATTCTTAATAATTTACCTTTTTTGTGTTTTTCTTTTTAATTTCTATTGTGATCCTAATTGGCATATGAGCAGATAATGTTACAATTTAGGAGAGAGTTATGGATGAATAGTGGAAGTTTTAAGTTTATATACATGTATGTATACGTTTTTCTTAAATACTTTGGTATCATGAAGGCTATGTTTGGTATTGAGTAATATTAGATGAATATAATATATATATATATATATATATATATATATATATATATATATATATTTGTCATGTATATATCGGGTATTTGTAAGTTTGGAATGCAATATGAAAAGGGATTAAGGAAGAAATAAAATTGCAATTTTAATTTAAGGAAGAATTTATAAGGTCTTGTTCTTTTTCTGCCTTACATAATGGGCTGTCCCGAATCTGATGGGCCTAAGAGCTGGCCCAAAGGTTAAAGCTGAACTCAGGCTGCCCTAACGCTCACACTTTCTTTCATTCTCAGATTCGCAACCGTCTTCCTTTCCACTGTACCGCTAGAGCTCTGCTAGGGTTTGTTCCCGCCTCGAACCAGTCTGCCCAAAAGCTCAAGTAGTGAGTTCTACTCCACGTAAGTGATTCTAAACCTACTGTATTTACTTCCTAAAGTTGTTCTTCGTATTTCACCGTTTAGAGTTCAAACCAATCCTGTTTTTTCCTACTGTTCCGCTGTTCCGCCAGTTCTGCAAGTCCATCACTCGAGCGGTTGTGCTCCGAGGTCCCGTGTCAAAGTCCTGTTAGCCCTTTTCCAGGTACGGGAAGTTAGGGTTTCAAGTCTTGAGTTGTTTTGGCATGTTCTTGAGTTGGTTGTTGATTGTATGGATTAATCATTTGTTTTGATGCGTGGGAATACCTTGTATGATTGGTTGGTTTGAAAAACATAGCTGCTGCAAGTGAAACAGTGGCGAGACCTGTTAATCTCGCCCAAGCGAGCCAGTCTTGCTTAGGCGAGACAAATAGGGATTCGCCCAAACCAGTTTGCATGAAAGGTCGCCCAGGCGACCCGCTCAATTTTTTTGAGCGAGCGAACATCTCGCCCAAGCGAGAGGGGTCTCGCCTAAGCAAGATCCCGCGTTGGTTTCTGGATGCTCTTTCGAGCCCTCGCCTAGGCGAAGGGGGCTCGCTTGAGCGAGCACGTCTCGCTTGAGCGAGACCCTTCAGCCTGAGCGAGGGGCTAGGCGAGGCAATACGCTGTTTGGGTGCTTGTTTATCCTTGGATGATTGGTATTGGTTTGGGTATGAATGTTATGATGAGAAACATGTATATAATGGAATATCATGTATGCTTGGCATGAATCATGAATTGTAGATGATGGGTTTAGTATGAAAGTTGGCATGTGAACTAAATGAGATGGGTATTATTAAAGTGGCATGATAACGAGATGAGTTGGGTCCTATGTGCATGGACGGATTATGATGAGTTAGAATGAGTTGGACCTGGAATGTGAAAAGATTGGCTTTAAAGGTTGACATACTGGTTATATCCTTGCATGGTGAATATTATTTGACTGTGTGATCATATTTTTGTCTGTGTCAGTGCATAATTCCTTGGGGTCTCTAGGTGAGACTTTCAGGGTTGCGCTTCAGTGGTCGGGACGTAATTCCATGGCCCATGTTAGTGGGTGCTCATGGTGGTGCCCCATCTGTATAACTAGATAAGGATTCAAGGTAAGGATTGCATCCTGACACTCTAAAGGGTCAGTTAGTCTCACTTAGAGCGGACTGACTCCAGTGGTGAGAGTAGCAGGAGGCCTGAAATTCATTAAGGGCTAACCTTGTGGTGAGGGAAATTGATTCATTGAAACACTTGTAACACACAGCTCGGGGGTGAGCAGCTCGGGGGTGAGCAGAGGTATCCACCACAAGTGCAAGCGTCCACTGAATCCGACCATGGTTATATGTATCCGGATGAGTCGAGTCGTGTCGTAGTGTATTGCCTGAACAATCATAACATGCTTGGTTGATTTGAATGTATGGTATTGTGAAATTATATCTGATTTAATGGATGAACTCTCTTGTGCTCTAGCTTACCTTACTTTCTTTGTTGTGTGATCTGCTGTGTGATACTCTCTTTTGCGATGATCATCAACTTGTTGGTGTGAGCAGATGCGAGGAACACCCGTAGGCAACAGGGGGTGGAGATTCCGCTGCATAGTCCGTGTGGACTAGTTTATATTTCCGTATGAGTTTATCTAGGGCTGCGACCCACAAATTGTTCGTCCTTAGATTTATGTACTTTGGTTATCTTTTCATCTAGTTTTTTCTTGGGCATCGTGGTGTGCCATGGATTGTATGGAGTTGAGTTTAAAACTCCCAAACTGCGCCTTTATGTTATCTTTTTTGTAACGCTTGCTTTAATTTCGCGTACTTAATTAAATGGGGTGTTATAGAATTAAAAGAAAAAGAAAATAAAAATTTTATTTCAAATATTTGTTTATTTACTATTTTTTTCTTTCTCAATTTTTTAAGATAAAAACTATTAGCAATTTTTCTCAATTTTTTCTCCCTCCAAAATATAATATAAAACACTACAAGAATGTCATAAATTAGCTTTTGTAATAAAGCGAGAACAAAAAACGGATCTAGCTCACCCTTATACAAAGAAAAGATAGTTTTATATTTTAAAGTGGGTTACAACCACTCTAATGTCAGGTTAATAATTTTTAAAATAAAATATAACTTACATAATCATTTAATCAAAATAAATTATTGGAAGAGGACTAAATAATATGAGAATAATGTGAATTTAACCAACACAGAAATGAAAATGAATTTAAAAAAAATTATTAAAAGTATATTGTTAGCAACGCAGGGCTCATGGCAGCAAAATTGGAGTGGCCTAGCCCACTCTATAGTGAAAATAATATAAATAATAAAAATAACCTAATCAGTGTATTTGAACAATGTGAAATTAAACACAAATAATTGTTTGGACTAAAAATAAATATTATGTGTGGGTTAAGTCGACTTTTAATAACTTAGTTTTTATAAAAATTAAATATTTTTATCTGTTTAAGCGATTATATTAAATAATAATTTTAAAAATTATTAATTGGTGTCTCATAAATTGACGCTTGAATTTAATAAACATTAATTTTGCATTAAAACTAATTTTGTGTGTGGTTGTAATTAACGCTATAAAATAGCAAATTTAAAATTATTCAGAGGTGGAGTGTGATAGACATCTCCATTTCATAAACAGAACGTAAACAATACCAAAATAAATTTTCTTTTATTTTCATTTTCCCTCTTCTTTTTTTAATTTTTAATTAACCAATAATAAATTTTAAAAACTTCTAATAGGTAGTAAGTAACCCATAAATGGTCACTTTCGTTTTATTAAAAAAAAAATTGTATGGATAAACAGAGTAAAAGAGTAAAGTTGTTTGTTTTATTTTCACCTTGCCTTTTCGTTTTTCACCACCGTCTAAACTTGCGCGCTGCATTCTATTCTCATAGTTGACCTTTGTTTCGTCCCTTTTTAGAATCCATCAATTCTCCATTTTGAACTCTACAAATTATGGCTTCCGTCTTCCATCTTGCTTTTATTTTGGGAAGTCATGCTTCCATCCTCCGTGTTCACTATTGTTGCTGAGGTATGAGATCCCAATAGCGCAAATGAGGTAAGCATTTCTACTATAACATGTTGCCATTGTTGTCGAAGTATTTAGTGTTTGAGAATCCTATTGTGTATTAAAGGTTTTGGATCTGATTTGGAGTTGCTCATTTGCTGGATGCGGAGCAGAAGGTGAAAGCCTTTGTATACACATCCTAAGGTGAGTTTTATTTTAAACCAATATATTGGATAAAATGGGTCTATGTTATAGTTCTTGACCAATATGGCTGGAAGTAAAGTAATATCAAAGAATTATGTTCTTAATCTGAATTGAAACTATTATTCATTTGTTATGATTTATGAGTTTTCATACATATCTATTGCACATACTATATCTTATATTGTAGTTTTGTTGTTTAGAAACCCTTTTATACTCATGTATGTCTCTCTTGTATGCATATGGTGTGTCGGACACTTTGTATTTTTAGAGTATTTGAAGGAGCAAGACTCTCTACTAAGGTTAGACATGTGTATTGTGTACTAAAAGAGGTTACTATGAGAAACCCTTTGCTATTATTCTTTTATTGTATGTTGTATTTCTCATCACTCACACCAAGAAGAACGATAGTTGAGTAGATGGTCGTGCACGTGAGACTTATGTCAGTTATGGTTATAATTTAGTTACTTATTTCTTTAATATTAATTGATAACAATTGTTACTTATATTAATTTATTAGGAAAAGTACCATGAGTAGTTGAGGGGTCATCTAAGGAGACACTTATGGAGGATCAAGTTCTGAGCTCCAACAAATTTCATTGGCAACAAAGATTCAATGTTGGAAGGATGTTGTTGGAGGCAAGAGCAGAGGTTGAGTTTATGGAACTATAGACTTGGCTGCCAACATTCGACATGGAGTCTCATCCCTTACTCAACCCTCTTTATTAGATGCAATTACTGACTACATTGATTATGGTGTTGAGAATGAACAACTTCGTTAAGAAATCAAGGAAGCAAAAGAACAGGCTCGTGAGGCTAACCAAAAGTATGATGTCAATATTCAAAAGTACACACAAGTGGAGGAAACATTAAAGTTGATGCAACAACAAATGGTCATGATGATGGAGCGAAATCTCTGTGATACTTCAACAGGTACAAGTCTGGTCCACCCTGACTATGCCGACACCGATGAATATGCACTTTCTTGAAGTTCACCTTCAATGTAAGAAAATATTTCTTCTTTATATAATTCTGTGAACAATTTTTATACTACATTCACATTCTGTCTATTGTATTTATTACAATTATTTCTATTACTTTTGCAGCTATTTCACCTTAGCAAGAAAGATTCGTAATGTCGTTTTGTTGTGGAGGATCCCTTATTTTTGTCATGGAGGATCCCTTATTTTTGTAGTGAAGGAGTGGAGGATCCACTTATTTTGGTTATTTCATGTAAATGAAATGTTATGTTGTTTTGTGGTTAAGAACAACTCTTTTTGGTATTTCATGTAAATGAAATTTAGGTTTTGGTATTTTATCTAAATGAAAATATAGGTTTAGACACAACGATATTACTCCTTTATCAAAATTTAATCTCAGAAAAAACCTAAATTATATTAGTAATTTATTGGTCTTTGAAAATCTGATTTGTAGCTGGACAAAAATTGAAATTGGTACGAGTTGGTCTGGATTTTGATGGTATTTGAAAATATGATTTGTAGTTGGATATAAATTTAATTAGTATGAGTTGGTCTGGACTTTGAAATTGAAATATATATTTGTTGGAAATGAAATGTATATTTGTTGAATCAAGTTTGCTGAATATTGGTTTCTGCCGTAAACAAATAAGGCGTTTCAATTCTTTTTTCAAACAAGTGTAGGCCTAGCCGACGCCACACGATAAATTTAAATTTTATTTGCAAAGGAGGGTTAAGCCCAGACTATATATCATATTAATATTATGTCATTTATTGATACTACTATAAATCATATATTAGAAATTAAATTATTAATTGCATAGCGAGGGTCTAACCCACAGTAACTGAAATACTATTTTAAAAATATTTATAATGTTATTATAAAATATGTGTAGCAAGGGCTAAACTTACATAAGAGATAAAATTTAAAATATATATATATATATATATATATATATATATATATATATATATATATATAAGGCTTAACCCATGCAAAAGAATTATTTATTTAAAAAAATAAAACCTTAGAAAGAGCTTTGCCCTTACTACTGTTAACATATTTTTAACATAAAGTCTTAGTGAGGGCTTAGCCCTCACTTTTATTATTAATTTTTTAAAACTAAATTTGAATGCGAGGAAGCGAAGAGAGGGTCTGGATGTCATTTTTTAGATGACTGTAAGTCGTTGCTTATTGCATTAGTCACCATGGTATAAAGATGGGCTAATTTTGCACGCTAATCTAACACAAGAAGACACATAAGAGTCGGTTTTTGTCCTTTTGAAAGGGTTTTATTTTGTCTTTTTCTTGTGCTTTTTTTGTAGTGAAAAATGTAAAAAATATAGGTTATTATGAGAAACAGGAAAAACACAAAAAAGGAGGGGTGAATTTTGTTTTTAATCTTTCTATAAAAGCTTTTGCAAATATTACGGATGGATACTCAAATGATAATTTTATATCACAAGTGATCAATTAGTGAATTTAATCTCTGATGAAGCATAATAAATGCAACTTTAATGCTTGACTGATTCACTTAACTAAAAAATGTTTAGAACACAAATTCTCACAATAACTCTCATTTGCAATTAGTTCAGATATAAAATGTGACATATAGAGATAAGGATAAATAAAAGATACACAATGTGTTTTTATACTTGCTCATTTGATCATGCATATTACTTCCATTTTCAATCAACTAAATTAATTTCACTAATCAAACTAATGTTGAGAAGTATATTATGCATATTCTTTGGGCTTGTAGCCCTTCCTAATTAACTCTTTGAGTATTATTTGGGCTTGTAACTACTAATGTCTAGCCCCTTGAGTGCTCCTTCTACAAGTCACTCTTGGCACAACCAAGTATTTTTTTCAACAAGTCACTTATGACTTAATTTGAGTATTCTTTTGGCTCCAAACCACTCCTAGTTGACTTCGTTCGATTATTCTCTCATCAAGTTACTTCTGACATAACTAGGTAATTTTTCAAAGATCACTCCTACTTTAATCAAATATTCTTTGACAAACCCCTTCAGACTTAATCAAGTATTCTTTCACAAGTCACTTTTGACTCAATCAACTATTATTTGAACATTGATCATTTTTAGCTATTAACCAAGTATTCTTTGTCATACAGTCACTCTTGACTAAGATAAATAGGTTGTATGAATAATGATCAAAAGATCACAGGTTGCACACTAGAGAGGGTGATCATTTGTTGACATATATCAAATGTAATTTCTTTCTTCTAGCTTGGTAACTAAGCATGGATAGTGTTCTTCTATGAAGCTTTTGGTAGGCATGCAAATTTCAATAATGTTTCAGCATTATATCAACATGGTCTCTAAAGAAATTAGTCGTTATAAAATTGTTTATGACCATTGAGTAGCTTAAGCTCTCGTTGAATGTATCTTCTTTTGCTTGATGAGCTTGATATTGAAGGATTCATTAAATGCACTGTATCTAAAAATAAATGTTTTTTTTTTCTTCTTTACGTGACCTCCTAATAGCTAGATATACTCAGAGATGGTTCAAGAGTGTGGGAGGCCTAAAACAAATTTAAAAAATGAGGTCTTCTATTTAAAATTTATTTTTCGAGTTTTTTTTTATGCAAAATTATTTATTAAATTATCATAATTAATTTCATTCAACATTTCTTTTTTGATAGATAATGAGGCTAATCCATTTAATCTCTTAGAGACATTGTTGACCTACCTATATTTTCAAATTCATTTTTCTGATCTATTTTTATAAATTTATTCATAGCTTCTTTTTATGATACAATTAAAGTATTAATCTTCTCTTTCAGATTTTTGAATACCCTAATTCAAGTTTTCTAGTTGACATATCTATATATTTTTAAATGAAATAAAAAATTATAATATATAAAACACTACTAAAGATAAGTATATAAAACAAATGAGTTATAACAATAAAACTTGGTTATGATTGTTAAGAAAGTAAACTCGATAGTAAATTTGTAATATCTTGAAGTCTCAAGTCTCTTTCTCCTTCTTAAGTCTCAACTTTTTCACAAATTTACAAAGTTTATTTTAAGATTAATCATTAATAAAAATAATTAAAAAAATTATTGTTCTTCTCAACTCGATATTATTTTTTTCCCTAAACTTGAATTATCTTTGTACAGAAAATCTAACTTTGAATTATGCTCCAATTAATTTATTATCCATCAAAAGACTAAACCCTAATCTAATTAATAATTTTGTACAAAAATTACAAATCCTCGTCAAGATATATGCAAAAAAAATCTCTCAAAAATCATAAATAAAAAAGTAATGAAAAACAATACTGGCCAAAAGAAACACATTTCTAATTCTAATCCAAATCTCAAACAGAATAAAAACAACAACACAAATAACAAGAAAAAACATATTAACCAAAAATGATGATGAAAAAATTGATATACACACGGACAATATAAGATTCAAGAAATATAATTTGTCAAACCCTAAAATAAAAAGACTCTTAGAAGAGAAGAAAGTAAGGAGAAACAAGAGAAGTCACAAAGAGATAAAAAGATAAAAGAAGAAAATTATAATTTACTAAAGGTTTTCACTCACTAATTATCATTTTTAACACCAATAAAAATTAACAGGCATTAATAATAATTTAATTAAATTTTATTTTTAAACATAAACTTATAATTTATTTATTAAATCTATATTAGCAATAAAATATTTTTTTGAGACGGTTTTTCAAACATAATTTTATAATTAATTTGATTAAGGTATATTAGTGCAAAAAAAATTTGAGACCTTTTTTCTTAAACATAATTTTTTAATTTATTTAATAGAGAAATATTAGTAGTAAAAAAAAAACAATTTTGAGGCCTTCTTTCTCTAAAGGTCTAAAGCGAGTGTCTTACTTACTTTACCTTTGAGCCGACTCTAGATATACTTATCTCTTCTAGGGTGGAATGCCTTTTCTTGAATTTGTTTAAAGTGTAGTGTCATACGATATAAATAGTTCTTCTAGATTTGACACTTAGGGAATTGTTAAAGAAAATAAAAATTAGCTCTTTATCCAAAGAGGTCTTTTGACATGACTTATCCTTTGCTAATGGATCTCTTTGATTGAAGTAGTGGACATTTCCTATAACATGGAGTAAGCATTTATATGTTTTCATGTAATACGAGGTTAACTTATTTCTATGCGTTTATAGTCTAACTATATCTATGTTATATTAGACGTAAAAATAAGATTGTAAAATGTCACATTATATGTCAAGTGAAACACTTGTACCTTACGATTTTGTTGTTGAACTAAGCTTATCATTTTTCAGATGAAGCATGACCATGCTCTATATGCTTGATTTTTTTTAACACTTAATCAAAACTATAAGATATTGGACTTTTGCTTTAAGAATTGTACACTATCCAAAGAGGCCAAATTGGTGTTTTAAAAATTCTTAGAAGATAAAGAAATCAACATATAATCTTTAGCACTTGACTAAGAAGTTTAGAATATAAAATATAATATCACAAATAAGTCATGAAAATGTAAAAAATTCAAAATAAAGAGAGTAAAGAAGACAAAAACACAAATTTTTATATTAGTTTGATTATATATGTGAACCTAAATCCAGTTATCAATCATAAAAAACCTTTATTGTGTTTGTTTCTTTGTCTTGAAAATTGTAAGAGTTAAATATGTTTTTGGTCTCGTAACTTTCAATAAAAATTTGAAATTAATCATTCTTCGAAATTTGAACCAATTTAATCCATAGTTTTTAGAAATGCGTGGATTTATTCCTTTTAACCAAATTCTGTTAAATTTAATTGATGTTTCAAATTTGTTTCTCAAATAACATTGAAACAGAAATGTGTAAGAAATGTTATATTGAAACAGAAATGTTACATTGAAACAGAAATGTGTAAGAAGTGTTTGAAATGTCAAATAAACTTAATAAAATTTTGTGAAAAAAACTAAACTCACACGTTGTTGCTTCTCAAGTTAGTAATCACCAAAGTTTCACATCGAGTTATATGAAGAAGAGAGCAGTAAAAAAAGTATTATAAAACTAAAGAGTTGCTTTTGAAATTGTCACCACAACTCAATAGGTCTTTTAGGTGTATGGGGGCTTGGGTAGTTGTGTGTCATTGGAATGTTTACAATTTTCACCAGAAAAATTACAATGTGAAGGGTTTGCAATTTTAGTTCATAAAAAAATTGTACAAAGGTTTGCAATTTTTGTCTGAAAAATTGCACTTCAAGGATAATGCTTTTGTTGATTATTTGTGGATGTAGGCTTCGAGGTGCCGAACTATGTTAAATTTCCTTGTGTTTTTATTTATTTATTTTTCTACTCTTATTTAGTAGGTGTGTTTCTGCTTGAAGATATTATTTTCTTAGTGCGTGATTTCCCAACAATGGTATTAGAGTTGAGGTTCTGACCAAGGGTTTCTAATCAAGGGAGGAAGAGCAGCAATTTGGCATACTAACTAGAATCAACGTTGTGTCTTGCACCTTTGAAGGGAGTGGAGTTCGTGTGTGGCAAGATGCTCCCAAATTTGCGAAGGAGGTTGCAAATGGTGCTCATGTGGCCTAGTGAGTGATGTACGATGAAGATCTGGTCTGTGTGAGTCACGATTTGCAGATTGTGCATGGAGGAAGTGCTCTACGGTTTACAGATATGCTCTAGTTATTGTGTCCTATGGATTGTGGTGTTTGGTAATGTTGGATCTGCGTGGTGAGGGTGGAGCTCAAGATCTCCAATGGTGGTGTTTTGTGTGGCTAACGCGATGCTTCATCAGCAGCGAGTGTTGCGTCGTGGTGTCGTGGCTTGACCAAGGTGGCATTATGATGGATTTTCTTTGAGTATCGATGAATTGTTAGTGACAAAGATGTGGAAGTTGTCGACAACGAGTCTGATGTGCAAGGCGGTGAGGATCGATGATGGGGAAAGATTGTCATTGTTGAAGAGTCCGTGCAGATCACTAGTGACAAGAGTGGTTCAAGCAGATGTATTGGCAGTGTGTCAAATGTTTGTTTCATAGCATGACAGATCTTCAACAGATGAGCAGAGAATAAAAATACTTAGAAAGAAGTTAGAAAACTCTAGAAAAATAGTTTATAGAGAGATGATGTGTTTTAAAATAATTAAACTTGTTTATAACAAAACTATCTATATTAAAACTTTTTAATATTAAAATAATCGAATTTAAACTATGCTCACTTTTAAAATACCATTTTTTTAGGATTATATATATATATATATATATATATATATATATATTTTGTTACAATAAAAGTATCAGATAATATATTTTTGTTATATCTTTATTATGTGATCAAGTTGCATAAATTTTGTTACATTTGAAATTCATAAAAATATTAATTAATTTAATTTTAATTAAATGCACTAATTCAGTTTAATTTATTAAAATATGCTTCAGTTTAATCCCGTTAAATATGCAATTATAATAATAAAAAATAATTTATGCAACTAAACTCCCATAAAAAAAAAATATTGTTATATCCGTTAGAATTACATGTACATTTAAGCCCCGAAAGAATCTGCTTCTGATTATAATCCGTTTTGATCGGAGGATAGGAGAATATTTTCACCGACTTTGACCTCAAAAAATCACTCTTAAAGACCTAATAAAAAAACACTCTCAAAGATCGAATCACTTTGCAAAGGGAATTCGAACGTTAAAACTTGGTCCAAAGTATTGAACAAAAGGTGTGAAAAGGAAAGGGAACAAGAAAATGATGAACACAGTGCAAAATTGCAAAAAGGACCACAACATAGATATCTACATATTCACCCAAACTTTTTCTTTTTCTTTTTTCTTTTAAAAAAAACTACGACATTCGACCTAAACTAAAATTAGTCTACCTATAATAATACTATATATATATATATATATATATTATATATATAACTTTTTTGTATAATTTTTCTAACTTATTTTATTTTTCATTTGTCAATAAATTATTTTAGTTTATAAAAAGTTTCCATTTATTTTTTACTTTTGTTTTGTCATATCATCTTGGCATCATCTTTGGCATCAACTCTTAAATCATATTTATACATTTCATTCATTCACACTATTCTTAAATTTTTACAATTTTTACTTAAATACCATGTTTTTAAAGACATAGAAAATAGTTAAGAGTAGTAGTCTTAAAAGATGATACTCGATTGAGCTATTATTAAAAGTCATATTATAAATAAAATTTTATATTAATCGAGTTTCATTTTATAAGAACCACCATCTCTCTAACATTTTTCTAAACATTTCTCTTCCTTTTCTCTAGATCTCTGACTTTTCATCTAAAATTGTTGAATTGACCGGTATATATATGAAATTGTTGATTTGTGTAATTTGACTGAATTGAATTGTTGATCTGGTAATTGAGTTGTGAAATTTGCCTTGGTGGTAATCCTTGACTTCTAATGAGTCATTTTGACTAAATTGGTACTGCTTTTGATTTGGATAGAGGATAAAAATACTCATTAGAACCAAGAGAACCCTCTTTTATGTAGACGACAAGCCAAACTCATATTCAACAAGTGTTAAATTCGAGTTTGGCAAAGAGTCAGGGAAGGCTTGCTCGTGGGCAAGCTAACTCTCGCTAAGCAAAAGCCAAATTTGAATTTTGGCATAAAGTCATGGGAGGTTTGGTTGCTACGCAAGTTTGCTCTCATTGGACAAGTTTAACTATATTTTTGTTCTAGTGATTGACTCATTTCAGTGAGTCATTTAGCTGTTGAGCAAGTTTGTTAATTGTGGTATTTGATATGTGTTTTAAAATATGAATGATCTTTTGGGAATTATTATATTATAGAATGGTTTGGGTTTTAAGAGAATTAAAGCATGCTAATGTGAAGAAAGAAATTGGTATATAGATGTTACGGATATTGTATGATGCTTAATTGAATAGAGTATGAGTTATAGTGTTGAAATACAAAGATTGCATGAAAGTACAAAAATTTGGTGGATATGCGATATGAATGAGGAGGAAGTGATGAGGATCATTAATGATATGAAATGATATAAAAGGACCTGTATAACTTGCTTTGTGTATATTGTATGATTATGGTGTTCCTTAGAAAGAAATTTTTAATAATGTTTATAGTGTTGTGCAATGAGTACGTAATCCATTGTTGAAGTCATCCTATTTCTACTAGACTCATTCATATAAAGGATGAGGTTTAGGTGATGAGAGTTGAGAGAGGTTCTTATAATAGGATCTAGGGTCAAGTGGGTAGCAAAAAAGTCCCACATTGAGTAATATGAAGAAGAGAGTAGCATAAAAATACTATAAAAGTAAAAAGTTATTTTTGAAATTGTCACCACAACTCAATAGGTCTCTTAGGTGTATGAGGGGCTTGGGTAGTTGTGTGTCATTAGAAGGTTTGCAATTTTTGTCAGAAAAATTTTGGTCCACAAAAAATTGCACTATGAAGAGTTTACAATTTTGGTCCACAGAAAATTGCTAATCAAGGGAGGAAGAGGAGCAGTTTGGCATACTGATTAATTAAGGGAGGAAGAGGAGCAGTTTGGCATACTGATTAATCAAGGGAGGAAGAGGAGAAGTTTGGCATACTAACCAGAATCAACGTCCTTTGAAGAAAGTGGAGTCATGTGTAGCGAGATGCTCCCAAATTTACGGAGGAGGTTGCAAATGGTACTCGTGTGGCCTATACGATGGAGATATGATCTGTGTGAGTCGCAGTTTGCGACATGTGTGTGGAGGAAGTGCTATGCGGCTTAAAAATCTGCTCTGGTTGTTGCGTTCGGTGGGCTGCGATGTTTGGTAACGTTTGATCTGCATGGTGAGGGTGGAGCTCGAGATCTCCAATGGTGGTGTTTTGCATGGCTCACACGATGCTTTGTCAACAACGGGTGTTGCGTCGTTGTGTTGTGGACGTGTAGTGGCTTGACCAAGGTGGCGTTATGATGGATTCCCCTTGAGTATCAGTGAATTATTAGTGACAAAGATGTGGAAGTTGTCGAAAACGAGTATGATGTGCAAGGCGATGAAGGTCGTTGATGGGAAAGATTGTCATCGTCAAGGAGTCTATGAAAATCACTAGTAGCAAGAGCGGTTCAAGCAAATTTGTTGACAATGTGTCAAATGTTTGTTTCATAGCATGTGAGACTTTTGGTGAAGGGAGAATATGTTGGTTCTGAAGTGTCCACATCCAGTAATATGAAGAAGAGAGTAGCAGAAAAATATTATAAAAGTAAAGAGTTGGTTTTGGAGTTGTCACCACAACTCAATAGGTCTCTTGGATGTATGAGAGGCTTGGGTAGTTGTGTGTCATTGGAAGGTTTGGAATTTTTGCCAGAAAAATTGCACTATGAAGGGGTTTGCAATTTTGGTCTACAAAAAATTGCACTATGAAGTGTGTTTTTATTTATATTTTGACGCTCTTTTTGTGGGTGTGCTTTTGCCTGAAGAAATTATTTGTAGCGTGTGATTTACCAACAGTCATGTCATTTCTTTTCATAACTTATTAATACCTAATAAATGTAAAATGTGTAGTGTTAACAAAGGAGATAATCCTAGAAGTTGTAAATATTGAAAACTACTAATGTTTGTATCTTTTGTATTCCATAAAATTCCTCGAATAAGTATCACACTTTTAAAAATTTTCTTATATAAATTATAGAGGAATAATATAATACATGTAGCATCCTTATAAGGTGGCTATACATATATACTAATTATGAAATGAAGAGTAATTCTACTAATCCAAAATGTTAATATATTTTTATAAAATCTATATTTTAATAATTTCGTACTTGATTATTATCTTATAAAGATATATTTTAATGTAATATATAATCTTAAAATAATAAATCATAAATCATAAGTAACTTTGTGACATTAACATACTTCAATAACAAATTTTGATAAATTTCAAGTTTTACATTTTATACAACGTTGAATGATAATATCTTATAAAATTCAGTCTTATAATATATTTGAATAACTTTTAAAAATTATAAATTATATTTTTATAATAAGTTATAATTAATTTATGTAAAATTTAAAAATTAATATGATTTTATTTTACAAATTAGTTCATTTTTATTTAAGAAAAAATATTTTTCTTTTAAAATTTTGTGGACTTGTCTAAACATCTTGGTCAGGGTGGTATCAGCAAAAGAGTAAAGTGATGGTCAAAACGCAGGACCACATTGTAGGTTGCAATTCCATTTTCATCCTCCTCACAGGGCTAAATATGTAAATTTGCTTCTGCAAATGAAGCTGACCATTTCTCATTTTGGTCTGTATGTACAATTTTTCTGATCTGTATAACAAAAAATATATCAACTTGCTCAGAAAATTTAAAGCAGTCTTTGAAATTCTTAATCATTTCAAAACTGAAACTGCACGCGTTGCAGAGCTGAGTTATCTGTCCCGTTTTGATTGAGGAATCAAAACCGAGACTCTGAAAAAAAAAAAAAATAAAAGCACCCCCGCTTGTTTTTTCGGAACTATCCCTGTTTGTGTCTCGAACACAGTTTTGGTTTTGCTCTTTGTCTTCTCTCTCTTTCTATTTGGGTCTTTGCCTTTTCTTTATCTTTTTTTTTTTCCTGTTTGGCGTTCCGTCTGCCATGATTGGAGGCAAAGATCTTGTTCCCAATGGCGTGGACACCGAGGGAGAGAACTCAAGGAGCAAGGTGCAGCAGCATCAGCATCAGCATCGTGATTTTTCTCAGGGCAAGGAACGGCCACAAGAGAAAAAGCAAAGTTACCCGGAGAAGAAGAAGGTTGGTGTTGACGAGTTTCAGTCACCACCCTCAAAATTTGCCTCTTCTGGGTCGCAAGAGTTGACCCTCAGCTACCTCTGCGACAACCCAAAATTGAGTCTTGTCGAGAGGGAGGTCGGCGGCAGAAGCTCGGTGAAGGGCAAAGAAGTTGTGGTTTATGGGAATTCAGATCAAGATCAAGACGAGTTAAGGTTTAAATCGTCTCTGGAAGAGGTGACAGCATTTAGTGCGCGACAATACTTCGACCAGGATTGTCTTCGGAGGAAGGTGGCTGTTGGGAACCAAAAGCAAGATCAGGATGAGAAATGGGTGGAGAGGGATTTCTTGAGTTTGAGTGAGTCAAGGGAGAATTCTTCGAAGAGATCCATTGATGAAGAGTGTGAGAGGGAGAGGAGTGGTGGCAGCAAGAAGCAGAAGCTTGAGACTCTCAGTCTCTCCCTTGCTTTGCCTGATGTGTCGCTCTCTCTCACAGCCTCAAACGCTTTGCAAAATGGTGAGCAACTCGTTAAACCAAAGCCTGGTATGCCATCCACAAGGCCCACAACTACCATCAATTCATGTTCAAATGATTACACTGCAGCTTCTATGTCTCAATCCTACTCTCACCCTTTCTCACACAACCCAAGTTGCTCAATCACCCGAAATTCAACCGACAATTTTGAGTATTCGCACAGCAAAGATGATCAAATTTGGCATTGTGGGGAGGGGACTAATGGGTCAGTTCATAGCAGGTTCAAGCCAATTGGAGATGGGGTTGCTTTGGCCAATCATTCCTTTATGCAAGGGAACAGTCACTATAAGGCTACTAGCTCGGATAACCAGTCTTTTTTCCCTTCGGAATTGCCTGCAAGAGTGAGATTTGAAGCTCAGTCTGAGGGCTCCAGGGGAAAGAATTCTGAGAATCTGAGAGGCTTGGAAGGTGTGGATGGTGGGAAGATGATGAAGTTTTCTAGATCAGAGAGAATTCTAAGGGAAATTGTGTCTGAGTCTATCCCAACAATGGCTTTGCAATTTCAGGAGTTCACTGATGAAGTCATAACTTCAATTAAGGAACACTTGAAAGGTCTCATTGATACACCAGAGAAGAAAGGGGAATTGATGAGCCTCCAGAATCGGCTTGGTCGAAGATCTGACCTCACCAGAGAGAGTCTTTCCAAGTGTCATAAAGGGCAGCTAGAGATTTTGACTGCTATCAAGATGGGGCTAGCGAGTTTCTTGTCTGGTAAGTTCCAAATCTTGGAGATGGTGGAGGTTTTCTTGTATATGAGATGTAGAAATGTGAACTGCAAGAGCTTGCTGCCCGTTGAAGACTGTGACTGCAAGATGTGCTCAGGAAATAAGGGGTTTTGCAGTTCTTGCATGTGTCCTGTTTGTATGAGCTTTGATTGTGCAAGTAATACTTGTAGTTGGGTTGGTTGTGATGTTTGTTCACACTGGTGTCATGCTACCTGTGCCATTCAGAAGAATCTAATCAAACCTGGGCCTATCTTGAAGGGTCCTTCTGGGACCTCTGAGATGCAGTTTCATTGTATTGGCTGTGGACATACTTCAGAAATGTATGGCTTTGTTAAAGAGGTCTTTCTGTGTTGTGCCAAGGATTGGGGCCTAGAAACTTTGATGAAGGAGCTTGATTGTGTGAGGAGGATTTTTCAGGGAAGTGAAGATCGCAAAGGGAAGGAATTGCATTTTAAGATGGACGATATGCTGTCAAAACTTCAAGCTAAACTGGTTTCTCCTTCGGATGCCTGCAACTTTATCATACAGTTTTTCAGCTGTAAGTCTATGAGCTTTGGTCTTTAATTTTCATATTCAATTTATCTCTTCATGTGTTTTATCAAAACAATTGTGTTATTTAAACCCTGCGGCATTTAAATGGGAAGAATCATGCAGTATGAATATCATGATATTCTCCAGGATTAGTAAAATCAAATTGATTTTATTCAAATATTTGATGTGGTTGAGAAAAGCATTATGCTCTGATATATGAAGATTTTCTTTTTAATAGTAATTATGACAGACATTAACACGATCTTGCTATTTAACCTTTAAAATGAATTATCTTTCTATTTCTCATATTTTTATAGCCACACCATGTCATGTATAAAAAAATTACTTCAGAATTCAGATTCTACCATATGTTCAGTAACATCAAATCAGGCTTAGGCCATGTCAGGCAAGTATTATATAAGATTAGTGATCAAGCTGCAGCATTTGATGTGTAACCAACTGATTGAAGATTTTGGATGGCATCTGACAGTTGAAGATTTAGGAATGATTTTGTACTTTCTAACTCATTTGGTCCTGCTCAATAGGGCATTTCGTGTTGACTCAGTTGTTTGTCATAGGTTGCAGAAATAAAAACAAGGAATGTTCTTTCATCACCGAGGTGTCTACTGTTACATAATAATTCTTTCTAGTCTTCTGGTGCTTTGTTTTGGTGAATGATGAATTATGTTACATTGAGCACTTAGTTCTTATTAGAGTTTGCAGATTTGGTTGATGAAACTCTTTGATCATCAGGCATTGACCACTTAACTAAGCAAAAAATGCTTCAGTTGGTTGGAATGTTGTATGCATGCATGTACTTCCCTGATGAAGTATCTAAATCTTATAGTTCATATTTCAATGTGCATTTGAGTGTGTGTTTTTCCATCAAACTAAATGCCTCACCTTCCACAACTAAGTTTCATCTTAGATCTTTCTCAACTTTTAATAACAAAGGCCTGCTTGGTTTGATTATAGTTGTACTGATGATATTTGACACCTAACTTGAAATTTTTTTCTGATAAACAGACACTGATGGCATGTCAGATTTCCCAGCTTCTGGTACATCCACAAAGGATCTGTCAAAATCTAAGGCTAACCTTACAGTAGACAGCACAACATCATCTCTTCCACAATCTACTTCTCTAATTCCAAAATACCCTTATGACATGAGCTTCACTAGGTCAAATGATCTTCAACAGAAAGACCTGAAAACCTCCCTCTTGAGTGAGCAGAAAAAGGAGTCTGATCTGCATCTTGAGGCTTTACTAAGGAAAGGAGGAGGGCTTGAAAGCTTGGAGAGCATCATTCGGATAAAAGAGGCCGAAGCAGGAATGTTCCAGAGCAAGGCAGATGAGGCAAGGAGAGAGGCTGAGGGATTCCAGAAGATGATCAAGACAAAGGCTGCACAGATGGAAGAGGAGTATGCAGAAAGGCTTGGCAAGCTTTGCTTGCATGAGGCAGAGGAAAGGAGGAAGAAGAAATTTGAGGAACTCAATGTGTTGCAAAACTCACACTATGATTACTTCAACATGAAAAGCAGAATGCAAGATGAGATTCATGGCTTGTTGAAGAGAATGGAAGCAACAAAGCAGCAATGGGTCTAATTCATGTACTTTCTTCTTGTTATTGTTTAGTATTTTTCTCTCTGGAACACCCACTAAAATGCGTGCAGCCTATTTGTTTTCTGCTGTTTCTTCTTCAGAATAGATAACTTTCCTTTTATAAATTGAAGAATCAAGTTTTGTATGCTTCATTGAAGGGCTTAAACCTGAATTTAACCATGTTCTTCATTAGAGCTTGCAGTTCTTGTTTATAATGTTAAACAAAGAACTAGTGATTATTTTCCTTTACTAGACAATAATAGTTGCATACAGATTTTCCTCTTCTCTCTGATCTATATTTGATTTTTCGTTTATTTAAAATTAGTATTTCTTTCAATTACTTACAAACATAGAAGATAAATTGTTTTTGGAATCGAAATTTTCTGCCGGTATTTTATACTGCTATTATTTTGAGCTTTTAAAATATTATATATTAAAAAGATTTTTAATATATTTTTAAACATCAGACATTAGTGTATTTTATAGACACACCATATGAATAACAGAACAAATTCAAAAAAAAAAAATCAAAATTTCTTTGAGGATTTTATTTTATGTTTATGGTGGATTACTAGCCAGCCACAAACTATTGTGATTCTGAAATCATAGGAAAAAAAAAAATCTGAAATAGTTGGTAACCAATGAGATAGAAAACCCTAATCGATAAGATTGGGTGTAGGACACGTAGCATATGGAGAAGGACAATAATGTTGAATGGTGGCTTGGGTTCCCTAGAGAGTAATTATTGTAGGACTTTTTGGTGCACCATAGATGGATGAGAGCATGTTTTATCCTTCAATATTTTATTTCTCAGTTGGATAATTTGACTTTAATCTAATACTAAGTATTTGTTGTGGCTAAGTCACTACCAATTTCTCGTTGCCAATTGCAGAAGAAGTCAACACTATAATCTTACAACCCAATTGATTTCACATCACGCTTCGGGTTTGTAATCATTACAACTTGGTTAGAAGGATAAACTTAAGTAGTTTTGTTATGTATATAAATAAATAAATAAAATAAATGAACTTTCTGAATTGACTCACTCAGATTTTTACTGGGCCCAGCCCACACAAGGATGAAAATCGAAGAAGACTTTTAAGTTCCTTGACAACTTTTTCATCTCAAATTTAAATCTCTTTAAAAAGAGTAAGGATTTATTACAAGTAAAAAGGAGTTAAAACAAAAAAATTTAAGATTAAATATTTTATATTTATTATAAGCAAATAAAAAAAATAATACGCCAAATTTTTTTTTAAGTAAAATAAGAAATAAAATGTTGACTTGTTTTTGTAAGTATACAAATATACAATCAAAAAAAAATCATTTATGATTAATGATTAACGACATTGCATTTTAATTATTGAACTTGTTCTTAGAAATTGATAAAGCTTTTAGTCTGATTAATTTTAAATAAGCAACAAAATATAATATAATATAACTAAGAATGACAATGGGTGAGGATGAGTTTTACTGTTTATATTCATGTTTATATTCACTTTTAAAGAAAAAATCCATTCCCACAACTTCATACTCAAATCCAATAGACATAAATTTTTTATCCATTTTCACTAGATAACGGGAATACCTGTATTTATGCTTGTACTATTTTTTTATTGTTTTAATATTAATTAATTAATTTTTATAAAATAATAAAAAATTATAATAAAGGAAATATAATATTATTAAATACTCAATATCAAAAGATTTTGTTTCTTCAATATCAAATATTTAGAAGGAAATTATAATTGTATACATTTCAAATTAAAGTACCAAATACAATTTCACGAGAACCAAAATATTTATTAAATTTACAAATGTTAATAAAATAAAGATGATAAAATTTAAGAATATTTTTAAAAAATATAAAAGGAAAAAAAATGCAAATTAAAAAATATTTTAAAGATCTCTTTACTTTCTTTAAATTCTAATGAAATATGTTTTTTTTCTTATACATTAATAAAAATTATAATACACCATTAGAACTAAATCACATAAAGAACAAAGATTAAACCAATAATATTTAAAATTTAACGTAGATCTTTAATCTTTTGAACTTCAATATATGTTATATGATAATAAACAATATTCATGACAATGACATCAAATTATTATATTGTAGTAAATGAAATTTCTTTATACAATTGTGGTGATAAATTTACCCGTAGTCTGGGAACATCTTGACCACCTGGGTTGAGATGTATTCGATTCAAGCATTTTTAGCCATGAAGATATTTTATTGACCACGTTTTTAACATGGGCAAAATGAGATTAAGTTAAGGCAAAGGCTAAAACACATTAGTAGAGTGTTAGACAAAGTTAATCAAGGTAATTAGCCACGTGGAACAGACCCATCGAAGTAAAAGCCCATAAACATGGTATAAATAGCACATTACACAACCTAAATTAATTACATTCCATTATTACCACATTTAATACTGTTTGACACACTTGACTGACTTTAGCATTGAAGTGTCTTTTGTAGGCACACCCATGTTTCGTCTTTGGAGAAACGAGTACCTAAGACATCTTAGCTTGGAGGTGTGAAGTTGTAGCTTGGAGTACATGTGAAGCATTGAAGAAGAATTTTATAAGGTATATTCGGCCTTGTAAGAACAAGTAAGAAAATAAAAGAAATTATATAAAAATATCAAAATAGTATTCTATATGATACAAATAAATAACAAATAAAAATATTAAAAATAAAGTACAAATGGTCAAATTGTGTCTTGGAAACAATTTGATAGACCATTGAATGAAATCACACAAATGAATAATTAAGGTATGATAAGATGAAAAGTACCTTAGAAATCTATTAAGCTTTTTATATTGCCTAATAAAGGAAGAGTTTATGCTATTGAATACTTAAATTGAAAGTTAAATATTCACATGTGAAAATATAAACAATAAAGGCATAAAAAATATTTAGTTGACATACATCATTTCAACATATATAACTGCACAAATGTTGTGATAACAAAGAAAGTAATGTGAATGAATTTCATGATAAGGGAGAGAAAAAAAGTGTCTAACTAGAAGAAAAAGAAGAAATATAAAACTAAAGACTAAGAATTATATATATATATA
>Ga0214543_1001374_pt1 | contig 46653 bp, 22 predicted proteins | sample CNSS2metaG_FD_160094 | JGI IMG/M metagenome (GOLD analysis project Ga0214543, IMG submission 160094) | Root nodule microbial communities from cowpea collected in UCLA plant growth center, Los Angeles, California, USA - CNSS2 | ecosystem: Host-associated > Plants > Roots > Nodule | place: USA...
TTTTTTTTTTTTTTTTTTTTTTTTTTTTTATTTTTTTTTATATATATATATATATATATATATATATATATATATATATATATATATATATATATATGAAAAAGAGAGAAATGAAAGTCAACGAATTTGCAGTAGCTCCTCTTGCTATCTTTTCCTCCTTCGTGCAAGAAAAAATGGTAAAATTTTCATGTTTTGCCCGCTTTTGATTCTTGGCATGGAAAAGGAAATGTTTGAGTATCTATATCACTATTGCACCCATGGCAGCCATTGCAACGCAACTCTTGTGGAGTGATTGGAAGGTAACCTGCCTCATGCTTTTGATCATTGGCAAAAGTTCAAACAGGATATGCACGAAATAGGAAAAGATGGCATGATAATAGCAGCAAGGAACCTCACACAATTCCAGCAGAGACTATTTTTTAGTGTGGAGAAAATAAAGCCAAAATCAAAGAAGAAAATGGGATTCATAACACAGTAATAAAAAAAAGAGAAACACGTAACTTCCTTGCACGAGTTCTCAAAGTACTAGACCATATAAGATTACAAATACACATCCAGAAGGAGAGATACAAGAGAAGGAAAATCAAAGACAAAAAGAAGTGAGTGAGCAGCAACATAAGGGAGCTCCGAGAGGTAAGTGTTGTGAGCCTTAAGTACTTGCATGAGCATGATCTTGATCTGATGTGTGTGGGGGCTTATTGAGTGTTGTTGAATGCTTGAATGAACATGTTGTTCTAATGTTGCTATTGCAATGTTGGTATTGCTTGAGTGAGTGTTGGGAAACAACTTAAACATCAACTTCATCATCAACCATTCATCTACATTCTTCCCCTCCAACGTCCCACATTTCATTCTCCTCTCCATAGAGCATCCTCCCCTGCATCTACACCCACCAGACTCTCACGTTCTCTTCCAACATCGATTAACTTTTTTCGTCTGCATGTTTAATTAAAGGTACCACCCTCGGGCGAGCGTTGTAGGGTGCTAACACCTTTCCTATGCAATCGATTCCCAAACCTAAATTTGGTTTTTCGCAAACTTGCTTTATCTTCATGGTTTTCTATAGTTTTCCAAAATAAACTATGGTGGTGACTCCAAAATCTCTTTTCAAACTCGTTTCTCTTTTTGGTTCGCCGTCCCGTCACAATTCAGATTGCGACAATGTGCACAAAATATGCATCATGAATCTCATTGCTTAAGCAACCAAATAGACTTAATCGATTGTGCTCTATTACGTCACTAAATCCCACAACTTGAATATTGCTTCAACAACCTACATGTTACTTGAAAGTGATATTCAAGTTTCAACAAACAAGAAATCTAATTGAACAAAAAACTTAGGAGATTTACAACTTCCCAAACTATTTCCAATAAACACTTTACCTAAAATAAACCTATTCTTAGTTTAATTATAGTTATCTAAATCCAAAACAACACCAATAAAATAAGTCAAGATTAATAATTCACTTTTAACTAACCATTAATAATTCACATATTTTGATAGTTCATTCAAAAATCAAACTAAGGATATTCTTCCAACAAAATTCTTTTAAGGTGAAAAAAAGCTCTAGAAAGGAGTTAAATAAAGACTAAACAATTTTCACAAAATGAATGGTTAATTGATTGAATGGGAATGACCATCTACTAGAAAATGATTTCAAAACAATTTTCACAACCAAATTGAGAGATAGTTGGAGCTTGTACAAAGATAATAAATGAATCAATAAGACATTTTATTTTTATACTAGTTTAGCCTAACACTCAACCACGTTTGATTCTCCTTTACAAAGGTTAAAGGGTTCAACAGTTAAATATGTTTTATAGTATATTTTATACCATTTATGGCTTACAATGAGTACACAATTACTCTTAGATATCCCCTTTATATCTCTCGAGATAAAAAAACGGAAGTATTCATTTTCATCGGGCTACATTTGACTTTTTTGAGTATTTTTGCTACAACAAATAAGGTTGTTAAGATACAAGTATAATTTTCAAAGGAGAGGAAAGAAAATGCTTGTTGCTAATAGATATATTCAAAAAGTGAAAGCTTTACAAATATGACACACTATTTATATTAATTAGATGATCTAAAGTCTAACACTTAATAAATAAAGCAATACATAACATAAATAGGAATAGGGAAGGACTTATTGAAGAAGAAGATAAAGAAGACAAATAAAAAAATACAAGAAGCATGGGTAGAAAAAATAAGAAGAAGAAATCAAGAAAAGATTCTAAGAAAGATTCACATGAGGCAAATATGATGCACAAATACGATACGTGTATCAGATACTACACATATTCGATACTAATACATTTATTTTGAAAATAATAGAATATTATATGTTATATATGCATATTAAAAAGTGTACAATAATTCTTAAAAACATGATAAATATATGATTGTTATTTTGTGAATCCAAATTAATATCATATGTATTAAAGCTTTCAACATAAAAAATTATAAATTATTGTCATCATAAAAGTATTACTACTTTAAAGATTAAATACTTTATTGATAAGTATCAGTGAAATATCCTAAATTATCGGAAAGAGATTCGTGTCGAATACGGATACATAATCCGAATTAAAGTATCAGTGCCTCATAGAGACATTTAAAGTCAAGATAATGGAAGAAGAAATAAAGAGACATTTAAATTTGGTAGTCTCTTATATTATACAATATTCCAAGTGTTTAAGGGAATATTTTTCAAGAGACACACAAGTATTATGAGATGAATATGAGAAAGTTTAGAAGTCATATGAAGAGTTTCTAACTTTCACATGTCACTTTCAAGTGCATGTGAGAGTTGTGACTATTTGACATGCTTCTTCCTTAAAGCATAGGTACTCATGTACTTTTTGTAACAAAACCCATGTGTCTTCCCTTAATTTATGAAATAATCCATGTGTTTATGAAGATTAAAAACTAATTAAGTGTTAAACATAGTTTTGTGGGATCATTAGTTTAACTAAATTTGTGTCACACTTATAATTTGTTTAGTGTTCATATTGGTTGTAACCAAACTCTTCCATCATCTCTTTGGTCATGACATTCATACTATAAATAATTTGTGTGCCTATTGTAAATTCACTCTTGAAGAATGAATACACTTTCAATTTGTAAGACAAATGCGAGAGTCTTAATAAAGGTGCGTACTCTTATTTTTTATTATTATCTTGAAAAGCTTTTTCAAATTGTGAATCCTCCTTTATTAATAATAGATATATATCTATCAACTCTTAACCAAAGATAATCTAAGCTCTTTTAACACTTTATCAATCAAGATGATATATGTTTTTATTAACTTTTGTTAAAAAAGCAAACACTAACTAGAAACACTTCGGTAGCAATAAAGAACACATATGAAACACTCCACCAAAGATAACAACATATACAATAATAAATTCTTTTCTATTTAATATTATAATTTGAAATAAAATGGATCGGTTCATCTAGTGTAATACTTCTTACAGGGGAAGGGTCCTATGTATTGTACTAAATAATCACACAAATACTCATTTAACTTATAATAAATCTATATTGTAAAAAATTACAATATATAGAATGTAGAAATTAAGAAATATGAATGCATTATATTATATTAAATTTAAATCAAATAGAAGAAGATAAAAGTTCCAAAAGACAATTATTTTATTCTTTGTATTCGACTTGATTTAACTTTAAGGATTAACATTATTTTGTTTAGAAACATTATATTAATGTTTTGTTTAGAGAGGATAAAGAAGAGGATGAATAATAGGATAAAAAGTAATTAAAAAAAATAAAATAAGAGAAGTAGTTGATTGGAAATAGATTAGAAGAAACCGTGCTGAATTTATTTGTTATTAATAAATTTATTAGCTAATATTATATTATATTAATTATTTATTATTATTTTAATAAAAGAGTAAAAAGGATTATCACTTCAGAGACCCAGATCTTGAGGTTGGAGTTAAATTTTAACGTTACATATAATAACATTTATTATAGAGATCGGGGTTATTAACTGTTTATTATCATATCTAATTATATTTTTTCAAAATTATAGTACACACTTATTATGATTCATTTCTCAGATAAAATATGAACTATACATTGTTTTTTGTCGAAATTTACATTTAAAAATGAAATTATTATTTTGTAAAATAATATTTTTTTAAAAATATTTAACAAAAGGGATTTTCCCTTTTCCATGTCTACATTTTTTTTTCTTCAATTAATCCGTTTTTTTAATTTAATTTATTTTTCTTGAATGTAACAATTTTTTAAATTAATTAAATAAAATATATTTACAAAATATATAAAAAGTACTTATAATTAAATTATAAAAATTATTTATATTTTTTTATAATTATAATTTAATTATTTGTTTTATTATAAAATAATAAACAAACATATAACACATATGTTTCCTTGTTATTTTAGAAATCATTTAACTTTTTAGAGAGATCAGATAAATTAGTTAGCAAAGTCCTAAATTTCAGTTATTTAATTAACACAAATATCTACACCAAAATAAAATTTTCAAATAAGATATTATTTCAAATCATCAAAAGATCGGTAGTGTCTTCCGTGATATTAACATTTTACATTTATATATAAAAACATATTTAAATTATTTTACTTACAGAATAATTAAATATAAGTAAGAATAAATTATTGCTTAAATTTTAAAAATTAGTTGTACTTTTAAATTAAAGAAGATATAAGATATATATGCAGAAATAAATATATATCGGGATGAATTGGGTATACACCCAGTGACCTCTGAGAGTGACATTATAATTTAATTTTATTTGATTTTACAAGGAAGAAGGGAGCGGAAAGAGAAGCGCCACCACTGAGAACCCTGCAACCGTGTGCGACTTTCAGACCGACACCTCCGCCATTAGACAGGTAAAAGAGAGGTTAAATTCGAATTTACGCGCAAATAGCAGATCCAACAACAAAACACTGAGTGCTGTGACTGTTTAATTTGGATCTATTTAAGAAACCGCGTTTCAGAAAATGAGCGATTTTTCTTCTTTCTGTGGTTGGTTTCTGTTGGTTCACTACGGATCTGTTGTTGATTTGGACGGCGATATTAGAAAAAAAAGAAACAATTCATTATTTTTTTCTTCAAATTTTGTTATTTTATGGTTCGTTTATGGAGTTGTACGATATCTTATAACTTTGAAATCTCTCCTTTGTCTGCGAATGTTTGCTCATTATACTATCTTGATAAACAGTAGAGGTAAATTTTACTGTACTGTTAAAGAGTTGGGATTTTTCATTGAGCTCAAAAGGGTAGCACAGGATTTGATTTCTCTACTAATTAATGAAGTAGGGGATAAGGCATTTATTATTTTATAACTGCTGTGTTGTTATTTTGACTGTGTATGACATTTCTTACTTTTTTATTAATCGAGGAATTTGTATTCTTAAAATGAGATTTCAATTATCACCTAAATAATGTGTTAGTTTGTTTTGCTACTGATTTCTTTGTATTGAAGAATGAATTTACTCTCAGAACGCTAAAGTTCGTTGACTTTTTTCATTGAAATTGATGGATTTGATTCTGGGAATCTGGTTACACTGAATTGTGGTGTGATCTATTTTGTTTTGGATTGTATAATATAATAATGTTTGTTGCTGCTATATGATGTAACCTCACATCAGTTTGCTTTTTTTCCTTCTTCTGAATTTGCAGGATTCATACTGAAACCTCATACTTGAAGGGAAGCTACTTGGTCAGGTATAACAACCCCTGTTCTTGTTGTAGAGCGCTGATGTTTTTTCTTGATTAATAGATGTAGAATTTAATTGATTAGTGTCTTAGAAAACCCAATTTTAATTGAGAATTTAATTGATTAATAGATTAATTTTGACTGAAAGGTAGTAAAGACCAAGTCCCAATTCACTGTTGGTCCTTGTTACATAGGACACATTTGTTTGTTAGCTCTCTGTTTTGTTGAACAGTTTTGAAAATTTGATAAAAGTAGCTGTCTATGGATAAGTTCTTTGGATCTTATTTTCAAAGAATTTTGTTTCGTTTTAGCTTTTTGTTTCTGCACTTTTAGTCTTTTTAAGTTCTATAATGAGCCCATGGATTGTAAGAATCCTGAGCTTGTTAGGCTAGCTCTTTGGTGATATTTCTTGTTGGTCTCATAAATTTTTATGAGCTAATTAAGTCGCACTATTTTTCAAATCAAGCTAATTTGGTCCGTCCACAGAATTTTTCTACCTAAAACTATCAAATTGTCAATGTTTTACACTAAAACCGTACAATTTAATCAATTAAATTCTCTTAAACCTTCAAATTTAATTCACCAACCAAAAAATCATATTTCACCCCAAATAAAATAGGAAACTTTATTTCTACTTCTTCTTCTTCTAACGTATCACATGATACAAATCCTCCATATCTTATAGATTTTTTACTAAATTTCTTGCATCTAAACTTCTAAAATGATTTCATATCCCTAATCCATCATTAAATCCCAAATATATAATTATAAAATTTTAAATTGTGTCTTTTAGATGAAAGAAAAGGTGCACAATTGGCTTGTAAACAACTTTGGGGGACCAGATTTACACACATTTTATACAAAAGGTGCAATTAATCCTGGTTCAAACATAAAACAAATATTGACATAAATCAGGGTCAAGTTAATCTATGCTGAAGAGTATATAGTAATTTGGAGATAATTGGTATTGCTTCACCTGCTTTATTTTCTCTTGACAAAGGATATATATTTATGAGTTTGTCTTTTTTTTTGGTTTGTGGTGTTGATGGACGATAGCTGTTCCAATTTCAAACCAATATATTAAGTTTGTTGGGAAGTCTCACATTGGCCTCAATTCTTGGAGTGCGACTTATATATATCTGTTGAACAACTTAGCTTAATTGGTTTTTAGATGAAATTTGACATGGTACCGAAGTCTGTAACTCATCTCAGTAATTGCCTATTTTTATAGGCTTGTTTGATTTGATAGACATATGTGGAGGGCGTGTTGCTTAGTGCCAATTGATTCTAAGATGGAATTTGACATGGTATAAGAATCTATAACTCATCTCACGCATTGTCAACCTCAACTCGTCATGGTGTTGGACAACTTTGATATTTAACAACACTACCTCTAGATAATTTTAAATATCCTATTATCAAATTTCAAGGCTATATCTGCTTTTGATACCGAGTACGGAGATAGAGGAAATCTCTTAAGTGGCTTGTTTAAACTAAAACAAACGTTAGCATAATCTAAATAATCTCAATAGTATACAGAAATGTTTTTTTCAAAAGAGGAGGGAGAGTGTAATTTAAACATTTCTTTGGGGAAGGTGAATGTAATTTGTCCTATTTGTTGCTCTGTTATTTTATTGAGGAGTTCGTATAGGGTGTGATTAATTGTTTTTTTGTTTTTTTTTTTTTTAATACAGGATTTGGACGTTTTAACATTTCTCATCAAGATCCGAGTTGGTCTTCCCATTTTGGCGTAGATTTTTGGTTAAAGTCTTCCAATGGCATATCCTTTCTCAGATTTCAAGTACTCTGATGGCCTCACTGTAGTTGGTATCTCCTTCTGCACAGCTATTGTTTGTGAGGCTATCTCTTGGGTTCTTATCTATCGGACCAATTCTTACAAAAATCTTCGGTCCTCCATTGACAAGGCCTCCAAGAAACTTGAGACCATGAAGACAGACAGCAATAAAATCAACATCAAGAAGTCCAAGACCAAAAAGATTGATCGTGTTGAGACAAGCCTCAAAGAATCGAGTCGTGATCTGTCTCTCTTCAAGTTCAAGTCTGGGGGTGTTGTGGCTCTGGTTCTCTTTGTAGTCTTTGGATTGCTGAATTCACTCTTCGAAGGCAAGGTAGTTGCCAAATTGCCCTTCAAACCTTTTGGGCTTATTATGAAGATGAGCCATCGAGGATTGCAGGGTAATGATCCCACTGATTGTTCCATGGCATTTCTGTACTTCTTGTGTTCCATTAGCATCAGAACAAATTTGCAGAAGTTCTTGGGTTTTGCACCGCCCAGAGGTGCAAGTGCTGGCCTCTTTCCCATGCCTGATCCAAAGACCAGTTGATTGGGCTTAACCTCTATCCGAACTTGTTGTCTCTGTTGTTTCTAGGTCGAAGATAATATGAAACTACATAACTTGAATAATTTATATTTGATTTGTTTCTCGTAGGGTGCCAGAATGATTTTAATTGGTATTAGTGATACTTAAAACAGTCAACTTTAGTTTTTCGATGTGAGTTTCTTGAGTTTTTGTTTATTTTTAGTGCAATAAAACTCTCTCCATTTATGTCACTACAGAAAGGGGATTTTCTTCAATTAGTGGTTATGTTTGGTTGAATGGATGAAGCTGATGTACGTTGCTTAACTTTATTCCTGTCTTTGTCGCTCTTTTCACTAAAAAATATGTTTTTGTCTGTTAGGTATTATGTAAAATTAGAAATAATTCATGGTCGAAACTTAAGCACCGGTTCCTATTTTTTTTTTTTTTTAAGTATTGATTTTGTTTCTTATTTTTTAAGGTGTTCCAGTATAGCATCCATGTCATGATATGTGTACTGACACATATGTGACACTTGTTTTTTTTTTTAAATTAAAAATTTAAATTTTGAAACCCACCTTCTCGGTGGTTGCGTTTTAAATATTGGTTTTTTTCATGAAAGAAAAGAGAGACTAGGGCTTCTCAAACAAAGCTTCTCCTTTTTCATCAAAATAGAGAGAGACAAAGGGCTTCTTTTACTTGTGGATGTCAATAGGGCGGGTAGGGTGGATATTCGTCCTGTATTCATATACATATCCATGTGAGTATCCGTAATGCGGGTACTCGTATATTTTTTTAATATCCACGGGTACCCGCGGATATTTATAAAAGAAAATTTCAATATTTAATAACAAATTTTAACCATAAATTCAAATAAAAATACAATACATAACATTTATAATTTTCAAACATAGTGAAAATGACCCATTTAAATAGTGTTGAATGACAATTTACAAATAAATAATGTGTTAATGTTTTAATTCTTTTAATTTAAATAGAGTATAATAAGTACGGGTATCCACGGGTACAGATACTATGATACTCGTACCCGTCCCGTTAACAAGCGGGTATAAAAAATACTCGTACCCGATACCCAGGGTATCCATTTTCAACATCCATTTTTTACCTGTTGCGGATTTTATCTGCGGATACCCGCGGGTACAAATTTTTTTGACATTCCTACTTCTACCCTTCCATTGTGTGTAGAAACAGGAAAAGTCACCATGGTAGCGAACTCGAATGTGCCATGGTTGCTGTTGATGTCGAAACTATTCCGTTCTTCACCCTCTTCATACGCAAGGCTTTCTGTTCATCCTCCGTCACGTGAAATCAACAAAGGAGTGGCGCCAGGACCAACCACCGAACATCTTTGTCTCCACCATCGTCAACTAAGGTTGCCTCTGGCAACTAGTCAAAGCTAGAGTCATTGTCAGCGATCACTTACTCTTTTCCCTTAACGCGATTTCTTCTCTTTTCCATCACGTGAAACCAGGGATATAGAAGGGATACAATGTAATGTTGTTGACACTTGAAAATACTCGCTTGAGACTTGAAAATTCCACTCCAACAAAAACTTTAAAGCTCCTAAGTCTTTTAATTTGAAATGTTCATGAAATATGAGTTTAACATTATTAATAACTGAGGTTAGGACTACTAATAATGATATCATCAACATATACAAGAATAACTATAAAGGTGCAATTACTTTCGTTTGTGAATAGAGTGTAATCATTGTTAGACTGATTAAAACAAAGGAAATGAGGTGTTGTTGAACTTGGAGGACCAATTGCGATATGCTTGCTTTAAGCCATATCTGGCGAGTTCGTGGGAGGAGGCCCCACCTTATCCGCTAGGAAAAAACACCTACGTAGCATCTAGTCCATTAACCACATCACCCTCTCACGCCATAGACGGAGGATACCGCCCATAACTTTCACTGACATTGATTTTCATGGCGTCCACCAATAGCAGGACGACCCCATGGTCATCACCATAGAGCTCGAGAACTTCACGGTCAAGAAAGTCCTTATAGACCAAAGGAGCTTAGTAGACATCCTGTATTGGACGACCTACCAGGAACATCAACTCCCTGTCACAACTATGGTACCCTACGACGAGCCCATATATGGTTTTTTGGGGAAAAAAGTATCCATGCGTGGGTATATCGATCTTCATGCCGTATTCCGCAAATGACACCAAACAAAAACCATCCCCGTCCGTTTCTTGGTTGTTGAGGCACCCGCATCCTACAACGTCCTTCTAGGACGACCTTCCCTTAACACCTTGGGAGCGGTGGTCTCCCCACCCAACTTAGCGATGAAGTTTCCGTCCTCCTCCAGCTACATCATCACCATCCATGGTGACCAACGACTCGCGCACAAATGCTACATTGCAAGTTTGAGACCTCGGGAGCCCACTCTCACAACCCATAATATTGAACGACAACCCGGTTCAGACTTAACTTTATCTGGTGAAGATCTAGACCTCAGAATAAGGTGCAATTCACACATCGAGCCAGTAGAAGATACAAAAGTCTTGGAGCTATCACCTGGAAGAATCCTTAAACTAGGCGTGGGCTTGCAACGGGACGACCATGACGTAATCATACCTACGCTACAAGATAACATTGACTTGTTCGCCTGGTCAGTTGCAGACTTGCTCGGCGTTGATCCTCAAGTTGCCGTTCACAAACTATCCATCCACAAGGAAGCTAGGTACGTCTCCCAAAAGAAGAGAGAGTTGGGAGAGGAATGAAGGCTAGTAGTAAAAGTAGGAGCCAAAAAATTACTAGATGCCAGATTCATCGCTAAAGCCCACTACACGACCTGGTTGGCAAATGTTGTCCTTATCAAGAAAGCTAGCGACAAATGGCAGATGTGTCTTGACTACACGGACCTAAATAAGGCATGCCCTAAAGATGCATATCCTCTACTTAGCATTGATAGGTTGGTAGACGGTGCAACCGGAAACAAAGTGCTTAGCTTCCTAGACACCTACTCCGGATACAATCAAATACCTATGACTCCGTCTAACATGATCAAAACTACATTGATAACTAAAGACGCCAACTATTTCTATAGAGTCATGCCCTTAGGACTCAAAAACACAGGCACTACCTATCAGAGGTTAATGGATAAAGTGTTTAGCCACCTGATGGGCAAGTGTGTCGAAGTGTACGTAGATGGCATGGTTGTCAAATCCCCTAACCACCTGTAACATTCAAAGGACCTGTTCGAAGCATTTTCCGCACTACGAAAGTATAACCTCAGACTTAACCCGGAAAAATGCGTTTTCAATGTAGATAGCAGAAAATTTTTAGGCTTAATGCTAATACAATGAGGAATCGAGGCAGACCCTGAGAAATGCAAGGCCATATTCAAAATGCGCAGCCCAACCAATGTCAAAGATGTACAACGCTTAATGGGTTGCCTCACTGCTATATCCAGATTCTTACCAAAGTTAGCGGATGAAACCCAACCCATCATCTAATTCCTCAAAAAATCTGCGAAGTTCTCTTGGAGCAAAGATGGTGAGCGCATTTTCCAGAACCTTAAAACCACACTGACATCCTCTCCAATTTTTCGCAAACCAAACATAGGCCTCCCATTACTAGTATACATCACAGCCACTAACCATACAGTTAGTGCCGCCTTGGTCCAGGAGTCGACTGGTGTTCAGTAACTAGTATACTTTGTTAGTCGATCTTTACAAGACTCGAAAACTAGATATCATATGGTGGAAAAACTAGCCTTGTCTTTGGTAAATGCAACAAGATAGCTCCGTCCCTACTTCTAGAATCACCAGATTTTCGTCAAAACAGACTACCCCATTCAAAAGATCCTACAGAAACCCGATCTAGCCGGACGAATGTCGTCTTAGGCCGTAAACTATCCAAATTTAATATCCGCTATGAACCACACGACCCAATCAAAGCCTAATGCCTACTCAACTTCGTCAATGACCTTCAACACACCCTGGAAGAGGAAAAATGGACATTGTATGTTGATGGTTCCTCTAACCCAAAAGGAGCAGGCGTTGGCATTGTTCTAGAAGGCCCAAACCATATATACTCATCGAAAAATCCTTACACTTTGCTTTCAAAACCTCCAACAATCAAGTCGAATACAAAGTCATTCTGGTCGGCCTATCCCTAGCACGAGAAGTCGGAGTACACGCGTTGACATGTAAAATAGACTCCAAATTAACAGCGGGCCACCTCAATGATGAATTTTAGATTAAAGATGCAACTCTGTTCCAATACTACCACCTGATGCGCAACATCATGAAATCCGGCTTCGATGAAGTAAAGATACAACATATACCAAGATGGGATAATATGCAAGCAGACACCTTGTCCAAACTGGCAAGTACAAAGCATAAAGAATGACACAAGTCCCACCTACAACAGGCGCTAGCAGCGTCCTCAACAACAAACATATGCCTAAACATAGACAAGGTCGACAATTGGATGACTCCCTACATCCAATATCTAAAAACCGGAAACCCCCTAGCAAACGCCGACAAGGGATGGCCATCCAAAGCAGCACGATACACAATGGTTGGCGACACTTTAAACAAACGTGGATACAGAGAACCCCTACTAAAGTGCATTACGAGGGAACAAACAGATTACTTAATCAGGAAAATCCATGAAGGGATATGCGAATACCACTCGGGATCACGAATCATGACGACCAGAATACTCAAAGTTAGCTACTTCTGGCCAACCATGGAAGCAGATTGTCATGCCTTCATCAAGAAATATACCATGTCAGAAACATGACAACCTCATTCACTTGAAACAAGAACAGTTGCACTCCATACTTTCCCCGTGGCCATTCGCAAAGTGAGGGATGGATATTTTGGGACCGTTTACCCCCCGATAAGGGGCAAGTCAAGTTCCTCATTGTAATAATTGATTACTTCACAAAGTGGATAGAACAAAATGGATAGAGGCTAAACCACTAGCCATAATCACAACACAACAGGTCCAACAATTCGTATGGAAGAATATAATATGCCGGTATGGGGTGCTGCACACTATCATAACTAACAATGGACGACCGTTCATAGATAAAAACTCGCCAAATTCTATACCGGCCTGTGGATCAAATATATCACTAGCTCAGTGGAACATCCACAAACCAACAGACAAGTGGAAGCCACCAATAAAGTTATATTAGTTAAGTTGCGCAAAAGACTAGATGGATCAAAAGGTAGATGGTTGGAGGAGTTGTTTGAAGTATTGTGAGCCTACAGATGTACCCCACAGTTCGCTACCAATGAATCCCCCTTCAGTTTAGTATATGGGGCGGAAGCGATGATACTAGTCGAGATCAGGGAACCATCCTTACGAAGACAAGTATACAACTATGACAAAAACCAACAGAATCTATGTGTCAGCCTAAAGTTACTAACAGAATTTCGAGAAAAAGTACAGATCAGAAACATGGCAGTAAAACAAAGAGCGGTGAGAAAATATAACTCAAAGCTCTGTCCATGAACTTTCGTCAAAGGGGACTTGGTATGGAGAATGGCTAGTGGCGCAAGAAAGAAAGATGACAAATTCTCGGCTAATCTGGAAGGATCGTATAGAATACGAGAAGATTCAGGGGGAGGTACGTACAAGTTAGAGCAATTATCAGGAGAAGAGATACCGAACATGTGGAAGGTATCTCACCTCAAGTTCTACTTTAGTTAAAATCGCCAATGTAATAACCACAAACAACTTGTGACCTTGGGTGTACTCTTTTTCCTCACCTGACATTTTTTTCCTAAGGAAGGTGTTGGCCGGGGAGTTTTTAACGAGGCACCCCAAACGTTATGAATAAAAACAAGGGTTCTTCATATATTTGTTGGTCAGATACATTCTTCTTAAGTTTACCATCACTTACTAAAATAAGCGGCCTAGGCCGAACACCTACTCATTAAATTATCTTCTTAAATTCCCCACAACTTATCAAAGTAAACGGTCTAGGTCAAACACTTAGCAAATGTGTTAATTTCTTAAGTTCCCTACCACTTACCAAAGTAAGTGGCCTGGGTCGAACACTCTCTCAAATGAGTTATTTTCTTAAGTTCCCCACCATTTACCAAAGTATGCGGCCTAGGTTTAATACTTACCAAATGAGTTATTTTCTTAAGTTCCCCACCACTTACCAAAGTAAGCGGCTTGGGTCGAACACTCTCTCAAATGAGTTATTTTCTTAAGTTTCCCACCACTTATCAAAGTAAGTCGCCTGGGTCGAACACTTACCAAATGAGTTATTTTCTTAAGTTTCCCACCACTTACCAAAGTAAGCGGCCTAGGTCGAACACTTACCAAATGAGTTATTTTCTTAAGTTCCCCAATACTTGGCAAAGGAAGCGGCCTAGGTCGAACACTTACCAAATGAGTTATTTTCTTAAGTTCCCCACCACTTACCAAAGTAAGCGGCCTGATTCGAACACTTACCAAATGAATTATTTTCTTAAGTTCCCCACCACTTACCAAAGTAAGCGGTCTGGGCCGAACACTTACTAAATGAATTATTTTCTTAAGTACCCCACCACTTACCAAAGTAGGTGGTTTGGATCGAACACTTACTCATTAAATTATTTTCTTAAAAAAACCTCGCCACTTACCAAAGTAAGCGGTCTGGTCGAACATATTGAATAATCACAATTAACGCAAACATAATCATAAAGTCGTAAGTGGCGCGCCTATAATCAAAGTAAAACAGGAACTAACGACATCACAATGTGGTAAGCATGACATAGCATTCATCAAATTATAACACCATAAAGGTATAAAACGATTATTCAAAAGAAAAATAATTGTGCAAGTTATTACAGACTTAGGCCGAATACGAATCAAAATTTAAACATAATCCTAAACAGTCGGATCCACATGCACTTCCACCACCACGGTCCTGTCATCCACAGGATTTGCATCATCGGTAGCCGCCACCTTGTCAGCCTCCTCTTCCGGGCTTGAGTCTAGTTCATTCACCAGATGGTCATCCACCACGTCTTTATTAACATCATATCTAGCATCAGACACGTACATCTCCTTGCAGAAAAAGGCCGTCTGCCGCAAACCCTTAATGAACCCGTTTATGTGTTCTTGAATGATGTGGCCCTTTAAATCTTCAAGCTCACTCTCAAGCCCACCATTATTTTCCTTCAACTTGTCATAATCTGTCTCCATATCAGAAATTGTTTCATTCAGCTTCTTCTCAGAGTCCAGATACCTAACCTTCCACGAGCCTAGCCGCTTCCTCTCCACCAGTCACTCTTCCCTTCCTTCTCCCAGGTCGCTTTCTCCTCAACATGTTTCGCGGCCTAAACTTTCCATTTCTTTTGGAGCTCCTCCACCTTGGCCCCCCACCTTCCTTGATCTCCCTCTGCAATAGAGTTCCCACCCTGCGACCCAAGATCAAGGCCTTGCTTTTGAATTCCAGCATGGCCTTAATCATCGAGTTGGGCTCCATATTGTCTATATAGGAGACCAAAGATTCAACCAAGGAGATCTCAATGTCACGACGCACGGTCGTCTCCGACAACTTAATAAGGCAGGCTTTAGGTTTCTATGCCCCAGAAGTGGACCCTGACCCCAACATGGTGGCCCTCACTCGCCTCAGGTATTTTCCAACACCTTGTTTCGCAGGCACAATCGCCTTCCTTTTCGATCCTCCGTGGACCTGAACCTCGACCAACAGTTCTTGCAGATTGGGAATATCAGTATTCCCGACATTCTTGGCCTTTTCAGCTTGCTCCTTGTGCAAAGCCTTGAACAAATTTAAGTTCTTCTTGCCAAACTGAGCCATGAGACCTGCAACGTAAACAATATCGGTTATTTCCTTCAAATACAACATGACGGTAAAAATACGAAATGATACCTTCTAAATTAACAAGTGGGTGCATGGATAAATAAACCCTAACTAGACCCTTAATGGGCATCTTATCACTAAATCTCATCAACACATCCACCACCTCCCTATCAGCCATCGACAACTCCTCCCTCTTCATATCCTTATACCACTACGAGTTGTCGGTCCAACTAATAGGGAATTTTGTACTTCCATCGTCATTATAAAATAGTGGGCGTCCTGGCTCCTTTACCACCACTTTAAAGAACCTGTCTTTGAAATGTTTGAATGATTGAGAAAAGGCGTCTAATTTGCTTATCCCTAGGCGACTTATCAGTGACAACCAGGTAATTGGTCTCTTAGGCCGAGTGTCGTAAAAATATAGAAAGCATCGCGGCGAGGGCTAGAGGTATAGAGACCGGCACAACACCTGAATGCTTGAAGATAACCCAAACTATTAGGATGTAGCTAAGTAGGGGCGACGTTGAATAAGCGAAGTATTCCCATCGTGAAATCGTCGAAGGGCATCCACATATGTAGCTGAAAAAAATGGCATATGTACATGTAGAAGAATCCTTCCGTGGCCCCTCTTGGCCGTGACAAACGCAATCAACGACGCTCACTCTTTCCAAAGACACTATGGTCCGTCGGGTACCCCTCTCGAGGACAGGTACGCAGTTCAACTAGGCATTCAGTATACGAGACCATCTGAAAAGGGAATATTGGGTTCACACGTTAGCAACTACCTATTCATACTCGGCTTATATTGGCAAGCTGCTCTTGGCTATCTCCTCCGCCGGATCCTCTCTAGTTTCGACAGAAACCTCCATTGGAATCCCTCTTCACCGGCCAGTTGACCACTACCCTTATCCCTTGACCTTCCACTCCCACTACCCGAATCAGATGAGGACATGCTATCGCTATCACGAGACATACCTTTTTTGAGTATTTTAAAAGATGGCGGCAAAAATAAGGAATATATCAGAAAAGTAACAAAGGCAATCAAGGCTCTTTTCTCAACCTCTATTTATAAGAACATCTAGGCATCAATAAAATTTTTCCCGGCTAAACGTTATGAATACGAAACATCACAAATAAAAATTTACTGCGCAAACCCTCTAATGAGAACCTTAACAACTGGCGTCTCTTTAGCTACTCCCATCACTTCTGATAAAGTCTTAGCGACGTTTCCTCTTCTCAAGACTAGGGGACTACTATACCCTATGGAGTACCAAGAAAAGAGTAATTTTTTCTTGCAAGTGCCACTAGAACAAACATAGCAGCCTTTGGCGTTACCTATCCCGCCAAATGCTGGGGGGAATGATGTATTGTACCTAGGCTGCCAATATCGATATGGTTAACTACCTAGTTCAAGCTGGCAACATATAAGCTTCGACGTGACCTATCCCGCCAAAGGCTGGGTGACTGATGTGCTATACCTAGGCAGTCAGGATCGACATGGTTAACTACCCGGTCCAAATCGCCTATGGTTAGCCCTATCATAAACAAAATAAATGGTTAGTTAACTGAACAAGACAACAACACACATAACGGCTAAGGCCGCCTACTCCAAAGAATAACACGTAAGTAAAAACTGCCAACCTTAAACTTAGGAAATTACAGCGGGGTTTCCATTGTCAGATCACAAGTATGAGACTTGGGCCTGACCTAGGCCCATTCAGAGCCTGAACATTAGCCCAACGTAATAAAGAGGGGCCCAACCCATAAGAAGGGAAAAACATAATTAATGGCTCTATAAAGGCATGTGGACCCCAATAATTAAAGGTACATTTCATTAATTCATTAATCTGTGATTTGACTTTTGAGAGTTTTGCTGACTTGATCGTCAGAGTCCTTTCCGCAGGTAACCCCTTAAGGGTCCAAACCGCCAACATTAGAAGAAGACATATCCAAACCGAGGAGTAACCAATCTGAGAAATCAGTGATTGAGGTAAGATATGATTTGTGTTTCCTGATATTTTGTTATTGTTTTCGCAGGCACAGGAGTGGTCATAAAAGAAATAGATGAAAGACAAGTATAAAAAGGTGAAGACAATTTGTGGTAACTTATAGCAATATAATGAGGAGAGAGATTACATGTAGAAAAAAAATACCTTTTTTGAGGGTAATTGGAAGGTCATTTGGTGGAAGGGGAGACACAATAGTTGGCACTTGAGTTGAGTCATTCGATGGTTATTGAGGATGATGGCGGCAAATATAAACTTGAAGTGGTGGTGGAGAAAAACTGATGGCATACAAGGCACACCTGGAAGATCACAAATAACAAGAATATTGACAATACTAGGAATATCGGCTATATGAGATGGAGACTCAGTGGAATGTGAATGACTTTGAAAGTAAAAAGTAGACTCATTGAAGGTGACATCTGCATAAACAAAATAGTGGTTAAGAGAAGGAGAAAAACACTTGTATCGTTCTTGTGATATTGTAAACCTTAAAAAAACACATTTGTGTGATCATGGAGACAATTTATCAACACCAGGACTAAAATTGTGAACAAAACATGTATACCGAAAAACCTTTAGAGGTAAGGGATGAAAAGGTTCATGAGAAAACAAAATGGAATGAGATATTTTATTATGTAAAACTAAAGAAGGCATGCAATTAATAAGATAACATGCAGTAAGAACAACATCACCCCAAAAAGGTTGAGAAACCTAACCATGAATTAAAAGAGTGTGAGCTATTTCAATAAGGTGTCTATTTTACGCTCTGCCACCCCCATTTTGTTGAGGTGTATATGCACAAGAAGTTTGATGCAAAATACCACTGGATAACAACAAAGGGAAAATACTTGTAAATGGAATCATAAGCAATGGATCCTCATTCAACATAAAAAACGTGCTTCTAGTTGAATGGTTGAAGGATAACTTGATAAAGATAAAGCCAACTTTGAGACATGGGTTATAAAATAATGTTTGAACCTAGTCATTGTCTTATTTTCTATGCATGTGGTAGCATAATGTTAATAGGAAAAAGAGTCAAGAACATCTACTTGCTTGATCTACTATACAATGTTTTCTTACAAAAGATGATGATACATGGTTATGGCATAAAAGGCTTTGTCACATTCATATGCATCATTTAAATTGACTAAATAGAAAACAATTGGTTGAAGGTTTACCAAAACTCAAAATTGAGAGGGATAAAATATGTGAAGCATGCCAAAGGAGAAAACAAACCAAGGTTTTTTTCAAAACCAAAAATTGTGTTTCAACTGAAAGGCTTTTGGAATTGCTTCGCATGGACCCATTTGGACCTTTACGAACCATGATTCTTGGTGGAAACTTCTATGCATTGGTAATTGTTGATGATTATTCTAAATTCACATGGTGATTATTTTTAGCTGCCAAGAATGATACATTTCATGCTTTTAAAAGGCTTACCAAGGTTTTGAAAAATGAGAAGTGTTCTAAAATTTTTTCTTTAAGAAGTGATCATGGTAGAGAGTTTCAAAATGAAAAGTTTGAACATTTTTGTGAAAAACATAAGACTAAAAACAACTTTTCAGCTCCTACAACTCCACAACAAAATGGAGTAGTTGAAAAAAGAATAGATCACTTGAAGAACTTGCTAGGCCGATGATAAATGAAACCTCATTACCAAACTATTTTTGGGCTGATGTAGTCAACACATCTAGCTATATTTTAAATCGTGTGTTGATTATGCCTATTTTAAGGAAAACCCCTTATGAGCTTTTCAAAGGTATAAGGCCTGTTTTAAATCATCTAAAAGTGTTAGGTTGTAGATGCTTTATTTTAAATAATGACAAAGAGCAACTTGACAAGTTTGATACTAAAGAAGGTGAAGGTATATTTCTTGGTTATGCTACAAATAATCATGCATATAAGGTATACAATAAAAGGTTAATGATTCTTGAAGAGTTTATGCATGTGGTATGCGATGAAAGTTACCCTAAATTGCAAGATTAAGTGTTGAATAATGCAGATGATGAAGACATAGTCTTGGATAGAGCTGTTAAAATGGGTTAGAACTCGCTAGCCAACCCGATCCACCACGAGTTCAGGATGGGTTGGGACGAGTCAAATGGATGAAATTTGGTCGTATTTGGCTGAATCGGCCTCGACCAAAATTCGAACAAATTCAGTGGTAGTTGGCCTCGTCTAAAATGTGGCTGAGTGGACCCTGACCTAAAATTTGACCGTTGATGAGTTCATATTTATGCCCCCCTTTAGCCCTTAACATTGGATTCTTAATTGGTTTTTGTGCTTTAAAATATTGTTTTAATTAGGATTTTTTATAATTGGATTTATTGAGCATGAGATACAAAAACATATTAAAAATAATTTTTTTAGTTGCATAAATGTTCTTTGGATATTTTGAGGTGTGTTATTGTAGTTGCAGCTAAGTTGAACCATGGAGGTGTGGAAATAAATTGATTAAAGTTTCATGACAAATTAAAGATAAATCCAAGAATAGAAAATTATCAAAATCACAAAAACTCAAAGCCAAGCATTGCATGAAGGCAAAAAAAGCTTGAAAAAGTGAAGAAATTTGGATAAGCCAAGAAGAGGGAGCGAGCAAAAAAAATTGGACCTTGCGATTTTCTTTGTTTTTTTCTAGAAAAAGTTTGATAATTCATAAATATTTATGATAAAAGATAATTTAGGGAAAATATATCTTTAGATATTTTATTTGATATTTTAAAATAATTATCTTATTTAATTATATCATAAAATATCAAAAGATAATAACTACCAAATCCTTTTGAATACGACAAGATCTTCTTAAATTTTTTAGATCTCCACAACAAACAAATATATCTTAAAGATATTGGATTATTTAGAAGATAATTGGAGGAGATTGCAAAGGATTGATTGTAAAATTAATGCAAATACTAGTTGGTGATAATTTATCATATATCTTTAAGTAATTAATTTAATTATATAAAAGATTATTAACCAACTATATTTGTCAAATAGTTTTAAAATTGACTATATCTCTCAAAATATTTTTGGATATGCATAATCACTATGAAGATAAATGATATTTATCTTTATTTTTAAAAGATATTTGAGAGATTTTAACAATAAAAGCCCAATCCAAGTCCTATATTGATTCCATGAAGTGCTAAGCTTCGAAGGTTGGTTCCACTGTAATTTTATTATAGATTCAAATGTTAGAAACAATTTCTTTGGTCTTTTTATTATTCTTGGGGTTTTCATTCAACTATGTCTTTTATGTTTGAATCACGTAAAAAGTAATGATTTCACATGCTAGCTAATCAGCGAAGTTTTTAAATCTATATGCATATTAATCATAGGAGTTGCATGATTTTTAAATTTAATTGAAACTTTACATTGATTTTATTTAAAAACTTTCATATGATTACATGAGTTTTTATCAATACTTGAGACTTTACTTTGATTAAAGGTAATTATTGTAACTAAAATTAGTCAAGACTTTACTTTGATTAATTAAGTATTTTATTTGGTGAGGAGATACAAGAATATGCATGATTAGGCATAGTAAAATTTGATTGAGATTGTACTTTGGTTAAAAGTGAGAACGCCAACAAACTAATTGAGTCTTTACATTAATTAATTTACAAATCTACAACAATAATTTATTGAGCAATAATCTTTAGATAAATAATGATGAATATATTTTGAAAAAGAAGTGGAATCAATCTACTTTCTTTAAAATTGTTTTTATATCCTTTTATATTTTCCCAGTACTATTTTATTCAACTACCCCCTTTGGTATAGTTTTTACAAGAACTAATTTGTCAAGAATCAATTTCGTATTCGGCCACGTTGGCCTTGACTGAAATTTGGTCATATTCTGCCAATTCGTCCAAATTTGGTCGAGTCGGCCTCAGCCAAAATTCGGCAAAGTCGGTCCCGACCAAAATTGTACTAAATTTAGCTGCATAGGTCCATGCTGAAATTCGGCCAAGTCAGTCCCAACTGAAATTTGGCCAAGTCGGTCCACTGGAAATTCAGACGAGTAGGCCCCGGTTGAAATTTTGCCAAATTCGATCATGTCGGCCCTCATGACACAAGTTTTAAAAAATTCAATTTAAATTTTTTTTATTGAAAATTGATTTTGGGTTTTGAACTTTCTTCAAATATTTGGATCTAGATTTAGATCTTGATCTAAATATTTGGATCTAGATTTAAAAAAAATCCAAACTATTTTTGTAGAAAAATGAATTTGGATCCAAAATCTGATCAAACTATTTGGATCTAGATTGGATCTTTAACGATCCAACATGATCACCCCTATTACTATTTAGTATAAACATGAAATGATCCAAATTCTTTGCATAATACATATATTTATCAGTGTAGTGTTTTTCTTTTTTGAATTAGTTCAATTTTTACTTTCTCTGGGTGTTTCATTAATTGCTTTTATCTCAACAAAAAGACATTTAAATATTTCGTCAATATTAAAGGAACAACATGTTTTGAGTGGTCTGAATTACATCAACAATACTTTACCGTTAAATATGTGTTAAATGGAATGCTTTTAGATTGAAATGGGCTTGTTCCTCTAAAAAAATTGAGTATAAATAGAAAGAAATAAGCATTAAATGGTGCTAGTTAAGAACCTATGGTGACTTATTCTATCTGCCTCACTGTTGTTATTCTTAGTGCATTCATTATATTTGATCAACTAGTCAAATTTCATTTTTATGTATATAAAAAGGGTTAAGTATGTTTTTAGTCCCGGACTTGAATTCGTCCGAGTCGGCCCCGTCCGAAATTCGGTGGAGTCGGCCTTGACCAAATTCGGCTGAGTCGACCCTGGTTTAAATTCGGACGAATCGGCCCCAACACAAATTTTGACTTATTTGTCCAGGGTAAAATTTGGCAGAGTCAGCCTCAAACAAAAGTTGGTCGTATACGACGAGTTAAACCCTACCTATATTTGGCCGTATTTAGTAATGTGGGCCCCTACCAAAATTCGTCCAAATTCAATCGAGTCGGTCACGACCAAAATTTGGCCAAGTTGGCCCTGGCCCAAATTTGTCCTATTAGGCTGAGTCAGCCGGACAAAATTTGACTTCGGTGGAGTTGACCTTGACCAAAATTCAACCAAATTCAATCGAGTTGGTCCGAACTAAAATTTGGCCAAGTAGGCCTTGGCCCAAATTTTGGCCGTATTCGGCTGCATTGGCTCCAACAAACATTTGGTAGTATTCTGCCAAATTCGACCAAGTTGGCCCCGACCGAAATTAGGCCGTATTCGGTCGAGTTGGCCTTGACCAAAAGTCGTCCAAATTTGGCCAAAATTCGTCTGAGTTTGCCACGATTGAAATTCGATCAAGTTGGCCTGATTGAAAGTCGATCTCGATCGAAATTGGACCGAATTCAACTACATTGGCTCAACTGAAACTCGGCCAAGTCGGTCCCTGTTGAAATGCCGCCAAATTCAATCATTTTGGCCCTGACAACGCAAGTTTTAGAAAATTCATTTTAAATATCTTTATAAAAAATTAATTATGGATTTTGAACTTTTAAATATTGAAATCAGAATTTAAATCTTGATCCAAATATTTGGATTTGGATTTTAAAACATCCAAACTAGTTTAAAAAAAATATGGATTTGGATATATAGTGATCTGCATCGGATCTTTAAAAATCTAACATGATCACCCCTAATCCTATTTAGTGTAAAGAGGAAATGATCCAAATTCTTTGCATAATACACCTATTTATCAGTCTAGTGTTTTTCTTTTTTGACTTAGTTCAATTTTTTTACTTTCGTGAGTTTCTGTCAAGGGTTTCATTAATTGGTTTTATCACAAAAAAAAAAAAACACTTAAAACACCTATTTATCAGTCTAGTGTTTTTGTTTTTTTGAATTAGTTCAATTTTTTTACTTTCCTGAACTTTTTGTTCAGGGTGTTTCATTAATTGGTTTTATCTCAACAAAAGAGACACTTGAATATTTCATCAATATTAAAGGAACAACATATGTTGGGTGATCTGAATTACGTCAACAATACTTTATGTGTTAAATGGAATGCTTTCAGATTGAAATGGCCTTCCTCTAAAAAATATAGTATAAGTAGAAAGAAAGAAGCATTAAATGGTGCTAGTAAAGAACCTCTGTGACTTATTCTATCTGCCTCACTGTTATTCTTAGTGCCTTCATTATATTTGATCAACTAGTCAAATTTCATTTTTATATATATATAAAAACATAAAGTAGTACATGTATTTTTGGTTACATATTCCTATTACTCGATGTGTGTTATTATTGTTGTTACATATATATTACGTAGGTTTCTTTATTTTAGGTGCTTTCATTAACTAAAACATGTGCGGTTTTGGTACAAAGTAACTTTCAAAATGTCCTACCACCAGAACCAGTTTCCCTCTGACAGTTGAAGAACACTGCAGCAACTGGCAAACCAAGATTGTAAAGTTCAGCAAATTCTCTGGTGTTGAAATTCTGTCGCCATCCAGGAGCATACACCCTCTGTCGATACTGTTGACGGAACAACACAAACACCAAACGATGAATCCCCATCGTTGGTCGTGGACTTTCATAACTTACAACCTCGTTACCTACGATCAAATCATGCAAAAACCCCAGTTAGCATGTTATAATTGAACCACTCATACACATCTCTTATACCAGTTCATTGATATTGATATTGATATTAGATTATCATAATTCAGTATTTTTGGGCCTTAGATATTTCCCATGATATTTCCTTTTTATCCTTTTGGTAGCTGGTGTCATTTGTCTCATCATACACAATTTAGAATTTGATGCCTCGTGGAATCAATTTCAATTTCTTCCATGTGATGATATTGTGCATCACACACACCATTTTTGTACTTCAAGTATATATAAAGAAACATGGTCCACATAAATGATTCCAATACTTTTATACTCCTTTTTCTTTCCTGCACGACAAGCCCTTTAAATTCTAAACGACACAATGTTCCGCATGATGTGATATATAGGTCCCAAAATCTAATTATAGTTATGCATACTTGTCGACAAACTAGAAGATCGCAATGCTATAGCAGATACAAAATGTTGAGTTTATTGGCTTTTATACATTCATGTTATAACTATTTTTGTTAAAATTTTGTATCAACAAACACAGTGATGTAGCTGCAAGAAACATAAAACAACGAAATCACAAAATATTCTCAAACTATTTTTATTTTTGTATTCTTGCTGAAATGAAATAATAATTGATAACGTCACTGACATGAATTGTAGAATTGTTGGATTATTTTTTATACCTTTTGATAATTAAAAACATATCAAATAAATGAATTAAACCTATGATAGAACTAGCGTGAACTAGATTTTAAAGATATCACATAAGTAACTAATTTTACATGCACTTACATTTTCTATTCGTTTTATATATGTTTGCTTGGACTGTTATCTTCTAAACTAAAGCTTTAGTTATATATATATATATATATATATATATATATATATATATATAAAAAATATAAAGAGACTTTAACACAGAAAAAAGGTTCAAAAGAAAAAAAATAAAAGGCTTACAAGAATCTAGACAATCCAGACGATTCTTGTATTTGTAAGTACGCTAACTTTTAGGCATGATTAGAAGTAATAATTATACATTAAGTACCAGATGAGTTAAAATGAAAATAACTCATTTCAGTATAAAAAAAGTTATTTTATACTACTATGGCATTGGGTCAGTCGATTTTACTATAATCTTTGACTAACACACAAAGTCTAAACGCATGATAAATCATGCTAACTGACAATTCCATTAGCACAGATAGTTAATATGAATTATCAATATATAAACTATTAATATAAATAATCTTAATGCATTCATAATATTTATACTGACAGATTATATTTTTTGGTTAGAGATAATAAGTTAGACTAATAAAGACAATCCTAATTCTTAATATCAATTTAACTTTCTAGGAATTATAAGTTAAATCTGGAAAATCCCACGTAATTCAAAACTTAAAACTCAGGAATCCATAAATTTATCAAATTAAGCACATTATAGTTTTGCATATGAATATTTTAGGAATACGTTAGAGTGGGTTAAATTCACATTAGACATTACATTTGATGAGTCAGTAAAACAGAACTTGCATATTTTTAACCACAATTTTTTCTTATTCTTTTTAAAATTGTCTAATTAATTGTTAATAGAGGTTTTATATTTTAGTTTTTTCAAGTTAACTATTACACACCGAAACTAGCCCCGGTAGTTGCGGGAATATCAGTCACCAACCTACACAAAATCCATCGAGAAAAAGAATGTTAGTACAATGATATGTTACTAATGTCATGCTAGAAAAACATGATATGTCTTGTTTACTCACCAATGAAGGTACTCCCTGAAATTAGGGTTACTAGGGCTGGGAGCATCAGGATCTACTAACACCTTTAACAGAAAAAAATTGAACAGATTTTAAGTGATATATATAAATATCTGGAAGTGTTTCTGAAAACCTTAATGAAAAAGGGTTTGGTACTTTTAGTAAAGAGGTTTTGGTAAACACTTTTAGGTTGTGTGTAACCAAACCCTATAAGAAGAAAGTAATGCAATGAATTACCAGAGTATAGAAGTTCCTGAGATCATCTCCACCAACACTCACTCTGGGTTTGTTCACAACTTGGGAAGGTTTAAGCTCACAACCATTGTTGACCTCTCTATTGCCATAGGAGACCCTAAAAGGAATGGAACTTTCAAAGTGTTCTATTACCTCCCCTATAACACGCCCAACCACAAGAGGATTTCTGCTAGTAGTAGGCATGGCTAACTCTAACTCACTGCTAAACACAATATGCCTTTGGTTCACACACATTGTACTACACCCACAATGGTAGTATTTATAGAGAGTGAAGGACAGGGAATGAGATATTCTTGCATATGTAGCATAGGAAATAATCTTTTTGGTTTTTATGTATATAAAGCACAAGAGTTAGTTCCGAACCTATTCCCGGGAATAATAAAATAAAATCATCAATAGTAAAAATTTAACAGCTTTAAATTGTTTGTATTTTGTTTGTTGTTTTAAATTATAATACTAAAATAAAATTGTGTATATAGTGGTGATTTTAATATGGCAATTAATTAAAATTGTTGTTTTTTGTAGTATAATATATGATGGTTTCAGAACTGCTATCACCGGTACAATAAAGAGTTTTGGCCGCGATTATTTTGGTACATCCAATGCAATAAAGAGTTGTGGTTCAATAGCCGAGGCATACCAGGAAGAGGTAAAAAAGGCAGGCTTTTGGCATTGGTTCCTTATCGAGGCAGAAAGGTCCACACTATGCTTTGATTATATACAAAATCAAAGCATAATACCATTTCTGATTTACAATTTTATTTAATTTTCAAGACTTATTGTCTCCGTTGTAACAAGAATCGAGGCCTAATGGTAATAAAAATTAAAAAAAAAATCTCATAAAGGGTATTAAGCCTCGGTTAGGACCAGAACCAAGACATATAAACTTTACTGCCTCGATTATAATATGAATTGAGACCCAATGGTAATAAAAATTAAAAAAAAATGTATTAAATCTGAAAGGATATTAGGCCTTGATTAGGACCAAATCGAGGCCGAATATCCCCTTTATACTTCGGTCTTGGTCTCATCCGAGGCATAAAGTGGGCATTCTTTTTAAATACACATTTTATTTGTGTTACTTCTTACACATTAAACCTGCAAACAAAATACTAGAAAAATAGAAAACCAGCCAGAAACATAACATTATAGTCTTCAAAGAAACATAAGGCAAAATACTTAATGTACTATTAAATACAAAATCCTATCCTTACAACAAACGAATGCGCTAAATACTATGTACATTTGTATAATGTACTTTGCACAAGCTATCCTTAAACATTTAATGGACTTGGAAGGGATTGGTGTAGTAGAGTTGAATTTTTGCTTATAAGAAAATAATTTCAATTAGTATATAAAATGCTAAAATTGTAGATAAGTATTTGATATAATGAAATTTTTATTGTTCCCAAACTACTTGTGATGTGAGCATAAATAACGGTTGACATCCATTGTATTACATAGTAACCAAACTCATATGAGTCAATTTGTTTATTACACTATAGTATGAAACACCAGTGCAGGAAGGGTATTTGGCTGCAATTATTTTTGCTATTCTGTCCTGATTTTAGAACTGAGGCATATAAGACCGATGCCAAAAAGGATTAGCTTTTGGCCTCGGGTGTTACCCGAGACAGAAAACTCATTTTATGCCTCGGTTCTATTGAGAACTAAAGTCGTATTTTTCTGTTACTGCCTCGGTTCTAATGGAAACGAGGCTTAAGACAGTCAAAATTAAAAGATAAATAAGTTATACGAGAGAGTTCTTTAGTTAAGGCAAAAGCAAAACCACTTTTTTGATGTTTTTAGTGCACACAAGATCGTTTAGGTCAGTGTACCCTGTACTTCTAGGTCCACACCCCATTAGCTTTATTATTCCATGCCTTCTTCTCACGCCATAAACCCCACAAGAACACTCTTTCTTAAGCCCTCATACATGGTGGTGGCCCTTTAAATCCCATCAATTTCTTCTCCTTTTTCTTATCATCTAAACACTGCCTTCCTAAAGCTTTGTGCTTTCTCTTCCATCATGCCCTTGATTTTCCTATTTTCATTCCCCTTTCAACCATAGTTAACGGCAAGAGAAAAAAAATGGATGAAACTAACTTTCTCTTGGAGATGATGTTCGTTTCCTCCTTGTGTCTTCATAGGAAGAACCACCCATCGTTTATGAAGAAAATAAAGGAAGCAAATGCAAGGTAGAGAAACAGAGTTTGAGTCCCGTCTAACCCAATGAAATAGAGACGATAGAACAAGTGCACCGACGGGTTCACTTGCAGAAAGATTAATCTTTCCAACACCACCCAATCTAAATAACCTGCACAAAAATCACCAAAAACAAAGGCTATCAAACCATCACAGATTCATCTTTACCAATTAATTTGTGCCAATACATAGAGCCATATCTAGTAGTCCCAATATTCTTCTCTGTAAAAGAAGAACAAAGACAAATAACCATTAAAAAAAAACAAGAACAGAAACAATGAGAAGGGTTGAAAGCTTGTTGGCTATGCATTTGGAGAAGAAGATGGAGCGAAAAACCCCAAACGCGTAGGAAATGGCATTGTTGATGCTATCTCCAACGATAGTGGCACGGTGCGGCTGCCACGGTTCGGGGTAGTGCGATTGCGACATTGAGGCTAGTCGTGCAAGGAAGAAGTTATCCAACTCTAGTGTGGAGAAGAAGATGGAAAGCACCGACAACACCAATGACATCGCCGGTTCCGACAATTTCTCCAACGACGGCTTTGGTTGGCGGCAGGAAGGTTCGTCTGTGGTAGTTCTTGGTGGGGGTGACGTTCCCGCATGAAGGATGAAGAAGAAGTTTGGCGAGGGAGATGTTCATCTACGACTAGGGTTTCCTACAAAGGATTGAAGAAGGGATTTGGGCCTAAGGCCATTTTAACCAACTATACAACCTCGAGTTTAAACAATTGAGGCATATAAGGCCTTACTACCTCGGGTTACTATTATCCGGTGCATAAAACTTTTGTTTTAAATTTAAAAATCCAAGTGGTGAGAGGAGGGAAATCTTGGAGTGGCTTTAGGCTTCGGGTCCCTTAGAATCGACTAGCTATACAGCCTCGAGTTTAAACAACTGAGGCATATAAGGCCTTACTACCTCGGGTTACTATTAACAAGTGCATAAAACTTTTGTTTTAAATTTAAAAATCCAAGTGGCGAGAGGAGGGAAATTTTGGAGTGGCTTTAGGCTTCGGGTCCCTTAGAACCGAGGCATAAGACTAGTTTATGCCTTGGGTCAACTAGTAACCGCGACATAAAATGTTGCATAAATTACAAAACTGCCATCGCGTGTTTATATGCCTCATTTCCATTATAACCGAGGCATAAAGTCCGAGTTAAAAAGCATAAAATGCACTTGTGAAAGCATAATTATAAATAATTGAGGTAGAAAATAAATCGAACAATTGTAGTACTATAGACCAAAATACCAAACCTAGAGGGCTAACCATCCAAGCCTATTTGCCTTAGCAGTTGATTTCTCTAACAACATGCTATGTCCAACAATTGAACTATGACAAAGGTAATGTTTTAGGATACACTTATACAAGAAAGAAAATTCATACAATTGAGGTTCTTACCAATTTATTACTTGTCTAAGATGGTTAGGGGGATGCCTATGCAAGAAACAAAGCCACACAACATTGTTTTCCTTAATGGAAACCACAAGTAGTTGCTAATGACGCCTGGATTCAAAACAAAGTCATTGTTATACCTTAAAATTACGGATTATAATTCCAAGTCAACAAACTACATACCCAACAACAAAGGGGATAAAATATATTTCCTTCCCTCGTTCAAAGCATTTGGTGACGTATTCTTGAATGTCATTCGTGAGTGAGTTGGAGGTCTGTGAACCCATTTACATCACTCAACCCCATATAGTTACCGACAGCAAGCATATACCTGGACAAAAATGTTTATTTAATATAAGTAACTAGATAAATCAATTAAACATAAAAAATGGTTTAGATGTTTACTTCATCCATAAATGAATAAAGGTAATATTCAATTCTTCTCTCCCCGACACAAGCCCTAAGACATCTTGCTTATGTAAGTACAATGGGATGTCAATGTCTCCCAAATACATCAGAATCCCATGGAACGACCATCGACTTATCACTTATGATGTTAGCAAGCTAGTGTAATGCACAAAGAGGATCGTCCAAAGATATTGATTGTAAACATAAATAACATGTAAACTTAAAAATTGAGTACTGTATGGTGGGTTGGGGAGTCCGTACCAGGGGGTCAAAAATAGAACCAACCAAATCCCTAGGACAGGCAAGAAAAAACCTAAATGCTTTTGCCATAATATATACCTCCTTTGTTGGAACATGAACTAAAGCATCTGGTACAAAAACTTCCTCTACCGTGACCTTAACCTTATCCTCTATTAGCTCCATATTGTGAATATTAGTGGCTCTTTCAAATATTGTTCCACGAGCCACTAGTGTCCTCCCTGTACCATTCAAAACATATAGTTCACATGGACGAGCGTCATCCACGTCATCCCTAGTACGATTGCAGCCGAACAACTTATCTTTCTGCTTTTACCTGTCACAATCAATGTTAATGTTATTCTATTAAAGAACAATCATGAAAGATCATAACTTAAAACAAAATGATTGTTAATTTTACCTATGGACTGAGGGGGTTGGCACAAAAGGTTCTAGTTGAGGAGTTACTTGTGGATGGATGCCATAATTATCAAATTATTACTGGAACTAGCGTATAACCCTTCCAGTCATTTTATCAGTGACTTAATCAGATATTTTGGAGAGCTACTTAGTAGCAACATAAGGTGTTAAATTCATTAGCACTCCTCCATTGGATGCGTCCACAAACATTCTATCATTGAATTGTAGGAGGCTCACTAATCTGATGGTTAGGACAATCCAAACACAATTGATTAAACATGTCCCAATATTGTGAAACACCTTTTACAAGTTGTTGTTCAATATTAGTGATCTCCCTTTAGGGGGAGATTGTTAGCACAAAGGATTTGATGCTTGGAGGTTTGATGAAGATTTGATGAAGACATTACCATGATGAAGAAAATGGATAGTGACGCAATGCAACCATAATTACTTGATGAAAATGTGAAGACTTAAAGATATGCATGCTGATCAAGCTTGGTGTGTGCCAAATTTGGGTTTCACATTAAGAACACTAAGCTTGAAGATTGGAGCTTTTGATGTATACAATTTGACATTATATAGATGTCTAGGGTCTGGTTTTTGTCTTTTAACTTGTTGAATGGGTTTTTAACATATTTGTAAGTTACATATTAAATCAATTGAATTAATTTTCAATCAACTGATTTCAGTTAATTCAAGTGAAATCAACAGATTGAATGGAAAAATCAACTTGCTGAATATGCTAACCAATAATCTATATAAACTAGTTTTTCAGAGAGTGCAAAATGAGTTGCATATTTTGAGCACGAAATTACTCTAAACTTTTGGAAAATTCTCTCTCTAGATTACATAGTTGTTCATGAAGAATCTTTGAAATTCTTGGAGCAAATTTTGCTTGGTTTATGAACTTGGAGAAAGAGGTTTGGTTGGATAGGGGAGCCATCATCCATGTTTGATCTTTCTCAGGTTTCTTGGGGTTGCCTGGTGGTTTTCTAGCTCTACAAGTGGGATCTTGTTTTGCTTGTTGAAACTCTTGTGGGATTCAAGAGTCCTAGTGTTTGCTTTTGTATATTTTGAAAATGTACTCTTATGGATTATGTAAACCTTTGAAATAGTGCAAGTCAGGCTTAAGTTGCCTTGACAAATTACATGTAGCTCAGTTTTGAGTAAATCGGTATAAAAATATGTGTGTACGTGTCTGAATCTTTTTCTTTGCTTGATTTTTGAATATGAAGTTTCAAGAAATCTAGTTTTAGTAAACTTTGGATGTTTCTTGAGTGATTTGACATAATCTGAGGTTGTATCTCTATTTGTATTGCTAACTGGAATCAATCTTGATAAACTGCTAATACTGTTTCTGAGTTAATCATCAATTTCCTATTTTTGCATAATTTCCAGTATTCAATCTACTGTTTTTGAATTTTAATATGTTGAAATGTATTGTTTTGTTTGGTTGACTATCTATTTAATGAAATCAACATGTTAACTTTGTTTTTAATCGATTGAAAATGCACGCTCTAATAATAATTACATATTAACTTCTTTGTTATTCTGATTCAAGACAAAGGTTATTTTATAAGTTTAAAAGAAACAAAAGTTTTCGAAGAGGCCAATTCAACCCCCACTTCTTGGCTAAATACATATGTTTGTACTTACAGCACTGACCCTTGATGCGGGAAAGATTTACCTACAAACTTCCTTTGTAGATCCTTGAAACTGGTTATTAGAGTGAACTAATGGAAGAACCATTCCTTATGTATCCCAGTCAAAGTGAAAGGGAAAATTCCCATCGGAAATTTTGCCTCATAAGTACTAGACTCGTTCATACTACCATATATCACTCCTAATTCCTTGATATACAGGTAGAAATAGCGAATAAACCCGCCCCCATGGGTATTGCCCGAACCTGTCCCCGTTTTGACGGGGAATCCCTACATTGACTGGGTATGGGTATGAGTATGGGGATGTATATATCCCCGCCATAATACTCGTCCCCGTTTAAATTATTAAAATATTCACAATTAATTAAGTAGCCCTATATATATATATATATATATATATATATATATATATATATATATTTTCTTTTTTTTATTTCTTCTAATTATTGTTTTGTCATGAAACTCATTCGCATCTCTATTATATTTTTCATTTTATCACAACCTTTACGTAATTAAGTTAAAATGATGTATGTCAATTAAAAAAAAATTATGTCCATTTTTGAATATTTCTATTATTTTTTAAAATTTTTATTTATTGTATATTTTCCTTTTAGCATGAGAATGTTAAATACTCTCAATTTAAGCGTTTAATAGCACAAACCTTTCATTTACTAGTTAATATAAAAAAATCTTTACTTATCATTATTAATTTTTCTTTCATTTGAAGAATTCTTTTGTTTCGCTAAAACAATTTTTGTTATTTCTCAACCATTGAGTATCTATGTTGATATTTGAAAAATTTTCTTACACCTCTAAGGTATTTTTCATCTTATCATACCCTTAATTATATATTTGTTTTCCTTTGTGAGATTTCTTTCAATAGTCTTTCAAATTGCCTCGTTGCCATCCCTATATGCAGGGGAGGATTCTCATGAAAAGATCCTGGAAATTTTGGGAGAGTCTTGAGCTAGCTAGGTTTCAAAGCTTGAGATCGTAGATCTTCTTCTACAGGAATTTGCAACAAACATGGTTGGGAAGATATTTCTTCTTCTGCCAATTGCTTTAATGTTTTCTATCTTAAACTTGTCATTATTCTTTCAACTAATCTCCTCAGCACAGAATCTGTTACTACACTTTACATATGACCACAAAAACAACACCAAGTATGATATAACATTAAAATAAAAACACATAACTCAGTATACAAACTTAATCATCTCAACTCGTCTTGTCCCCGACAACGGTGCCATTTGATGAACTAAAATTTCTTTAGCCATATTAACTTCATTCAAAACCAATTTCCCTATAAATGTAGCAATAGGGAAAACTCGAGTGGAGATGGAATGTTCATATGAGAGTTATGATGGGGAAATTTAAGTAATGATACACTAAAATAGTTAAGACACTATGTAATGCTAGCTTTGAATCCAAAAAAAAGGAAAAAAAAGAAAAACTACAAACTATACTCTATATATATGCTCATGCAATGAGTGACACGATGTAATGAATGCTTGATATGGTTTACTAAATCTAACATATGAGCTAACTCCAGCAAATACTGACAACCAGGAGAAAAACAAAATCCTGCCAACTATTTCATAGAATGCTTCTCAAACCCTACTTTTCACTAGATGTTTGATGAAAGGCTCCAAAGTGAATGGAATGTGCGTTTTTGCAATAAAGGTGCATGAATCAAGTACTATTCATCTAAACAAACTAAAAGATGCATTTAGAATTGAACATAACCTTCGAAAACTGAAAATGACAAATTAAATCAAAAAATTTAGATGAAATGCAAAGACAATGCTCATGAACATGTGAATGTACAGGGCATGATTTAAAATGGCTATGGAATGACACAATGGATGAAGTAATGATGCAATATGGATTGTGTTTAGTTTAACTAAATGTAGAAAGAAAAATGGAAGCAAATAATGTAGTAAAAACGAAGATCACAAAAATCAAACCCTAGCTTCTACTGGAAATTCAACATTAACAACTTCAACTATCACTCACGCCATTTTTTCTTTTCCGAGCTTACGACGAAATTACTTGATGCTACACATCTATAACATTCATTATAACTAAAACAATGTTTTCACAACTTGAGACACAAAAAATTCATGCCCAAAAATGCAAATCAGAGTGCTCAAGAACACTTAAAATCACGTTTATCACCAATTTTCCTTCCTATGACCAGGTTTAGCACAAAAACCTTGGTATTTTGCGGTCTTTTGGACACACTAGGTTATTGGCATGAATCCATAACCAAAAAGCTAGCAAATTATAGAAGGAAAATGGATCAAAACATGAAATTTTGATGAACTTGACTTAAAACGATGGAAAAACATGGTAGAAACAACATATGATTGCCAAAATTGATATTGAACAAAAAGCAAAGAAATTAAATGGTAGAAATTGAATAAGAACATGATTTGAATAGAAGATCCTGATTAGAAGTCAAAATGCTTGAAGAACTTGAACCTATCTCACCTAGGTTCTTAAACTCCAAGCCAAAAGTGAGAAAAACTCGAGGGAAAATGGATTTGAGTAAGAAATATTTATGAACTGTCTATTGTCTCCCTCTTCTTAATGAATGAATTTATCCTTACATACCTACTAACTACCACTGGTTAACTAACTCAACTTCTAACTAGAAAACATTCTCTTGAACTTCTTAAATTAACTAAGGCTAAGCTAGACTTCACTTAACTAAGTTTTGCTTTAACTCTGGTCCAACTAGCATGATTCATGCCACTCCAAGCATTACTCTGTTCTTCAACAAATCACTAATTGTGCTTTCTAGAGCTTCCACAACGTAGCCATGATGAGTTTGAGCTCTCAAAATGAAAGCCAACTCCAAAGACAACATTTTAGCATGTGCTAACTTCAACCCTTTTTTGCAGAACTAATACTATACTAATGTAAAACAACCCTAACTCTACTAATCTAATTGTCTCTACTATCTAACTACGGTTCTAATTAAAGGAAAGTAATACTAACAACAATACCATGTACAAACTAATACTATACTACTTAAAACTAATAAAGAAAACTTAGGAAAACTATGCTTTTTATTCTCAGTTACTATTACTAAAATCCTAACCTAAAAATGCAAAACTAAGCTACTGAAAACTAAAGACAAATTAAACACTTCTAAAAACATGCTAAAACTACTCTAAATACCGAAGGAGAAATTAACTAAATGAAAGAATCTACACTAAAATTAACAATTTAACTAGAATTATATACTAGAAAGGTACAATTAACTACCTAAAATATGACAATAAATGTACTTAACATCGTGTGACCTGTTGAGTTGTGGCACTTGATGTACCACACATTATGCTTTGACTACTAAAATCATTAGATATAATAACATTTAATTTTAGAAAACATAACATTATATGTTCAAGGTCAATGAAGTAGTGGTCTTTTCCTCAAATAAACTTCTGTACCTACTGTATTTTTCAAGTGATTGTGGGGATTTTTAAGCAAGAAGCAAAACCATGCAACGTACAATTTGGTATTGATATAACTAGCAACTATCAATGATGACTACATTGAGAATTAGTTAAAACATATTTAAAAGGCTAAAATATAACTTATTAAATAAGGATAGACTTACTTAGCTATATATGAAGTAATGTAAATTTGTTTATTTTCATCTAGTATGGCTTTGTTGATGTACTTTTGTCTTTCTGTAGGGGAGTTATTGACTGGTTGCGTGACTTAAGGGTCTATAGAGAAATATGTGTCATCTTTCCTCACTTCTAAACACAAAATATGCAAGTACCTAAATTTTATACATTAATAACATCCTCAATGTGTATAAAGTAATGAAAAAAATGATTAAAAGTTAACTTGCATCATCCATAACTGCACAAAAAATATATTGAACTCCTAATTTTCTGCTAAGATCTCTTCCAAATTAGATTGGTAAATGTATAATGGAAGGTCACTTTGTTTGCCAAAACCAGTAGCATCCCATGGAATCTTCAATGGGTCTATACCTACGGATGCAACAACCTTCCTCAATATGGCCAGTGGATCCTCGAGAGACAAACTTTGTTTTGTAGTGACTTGCAACTCTTTTTCATGTTGTTACATGTAAAACAAACATGACATTGATCATGAAACTAAATACTGCATATGTAACAATATTAGTGTAGATACAAATCGAATGTGTAACATGGTGTCATTCTCACAAGATCTTAGGGAATAAGGGTTGGCTATGCTCTCGATACAATATGAAACTTTGATGTTAGTATAGGAATTGCAACATTACGATAATGTATTATCTCTACTATAACCTTTACCAAATGTGAGGGGAGAGACTGACCACCTAACATGGTTGAACTTTCAAAGTTCTTCTTGTGGGACATCAATCGGGGGGGATATATAACCAACTATTGTGTAGAACTCATATTTGCAACTAAAGCCAATGTCACCCCCCATTTCAACTGCAGCTAAACAAGTCCCTTTATTCCTAACTCTAAGAATGGGAGAAAGGTCAGTTTATACTACAATGGGTTGCTTTAACGAGACTAGTAAGCTCTCCAGCCTCTTGTCAAACGCTTCCATCATCTCTTGCCATTCTTGTCTCATTCGTTCTTGCTCTTATCTTAACTACTCCATTTCTTGTATCATCTCCTCCCGTAGCTCTTTGGCGAGGTCTTCATTTTCTTCCTGTACTCCTCTGGAGGCGCATGAATGGATGAATGATATTTGCTTTGCAATGAGGCTCAAAAGTAAGATTGAACTCATTCAGGTCTAGGGTGTTCAGGTCGTTGAAGTCATTCAAGGGTAGTATTAAGAATATTCTTTCGACCATGAGGATTAAAACCACTTTAGGTATGTTGCTCAACTAAAGAATCCTACAACAACGAATCATATATAATTAAAAGTCTTTAAATTGAATAACAAGTTTTCAATTAAACTATAGAAACATTTTATTTACAATTCACTCAACTACCCGTTGTGATTCCTCAAAAGCCCATGTTCTTGACTTTTTAAGACGAGCATGCTTCCATTTCTCATGGCCGGATGGTGGGGATGGAGGTTGATAGTAAAAAATAACGTTGCATTCATCTAGAAGGATTCATTAGCAAAGGCATCAAATACCTTAACCCCATCATCCCATAACAACTTCAAGTCATCAATCAAGGAACTAAGATAAACATCTATGTCATTTATTGGTTCACGTGGACCATAAATCAGCATAGATAACATCATGTACTTTCTCATCATAGACAAACCTGAAGGCAAGTTATAAATCACTAACAAAACAGGCCATGAACTATGATTGGTACTTAAATTTACATAAGGATCCATTCCATTTGTAGTTGATCCAACACTCAAATTACATGATTCCATTCTGAATGCAGAAAATTCTTTATTAATGTTCTTCCATTGGACATAATTTATAGGATGACGAAGTAGTCCATCATATTTATGCTCGTTAGTATACCATTTAAGCTTTTTAGCATCCTTTGGATTCACAAACATACGTTTAAACCTTGGAATTATGCACAGATACAAAATTGCCTTCGAATGAGGGTCGTGCTTTGCCACCTCATCTGTATTCTCCTAATCACCACCATCTTTGACCTTATAAGACAAACCACATTTGGGACAACTTCTTAACTTTACAAACTCTTTTCTGTGTAAAATACAATCATTATGAAATGAATGAATCCTATGATATTCCATACCCATTGGAAAAAGTATCTTATTTGCCTCATAATTTCGATCATGTAGTGTATTAATTTCAGTAAGCATTTCCTTCAACGACTGGAGCAATATTGTGAAACTTTTATCAATCCATCATTCAATGCCTTCAAATTCAATAACCTTAACATTGTTGATAATTGTATGAAGTTAGTTGAACATGGATATAATAACGACAACTAGGCTAGACCAAAGAGAGTGAGGGAGATACTAGGTCGGAGGGAAGACAACAACGAAGCCTTTGCTAGTTTGAAGAGAACAACAAGAGATGGGGCGACTTTGTTGGTTCAAAGAGAACAACGAAATGAGCTGACGAAGATAGAAGAATAAGGAAGAAAGATAGCAAAAGAAGTGACTGAGAGAGACGAAACTAAAGTGACAAACTGTCTAGTGGGCTTACAAGGGTGGTGGTGTTAATGAGCTTCAATGACGGGAAAATGATAAAAGAATTATGCATGCACGAGGAAGTGAAAAGGTAAAATCTTTTTAACCCTCTTATGCTATTTCATGATAGTTAAGTCACCAAATCGTCACAATTTCTTGGTTCCTCAATTGTACTAGGACAAACTATCATGACTTTTAAAATTCTACGATAGTTTCTAAAACACCCGTCGTGATTTCATTTTTTCAAAAATTTAACTTTGTTGTATTTACGAACATGCCACAAAGTTTTGGTTTCATTACATTAGTGCTAAAAACGTTGTAAATCCACATCATTGAAGGGACCTTTTTTTGTACTAGTGCTAGTCACATTTCCAAGCGATTTATTGTTCGTTGTTCTAATAGTTCAAGAAGGTTACCTCGCTTTTGGGTTGAACCATAACTAGTCACGTGTATTTCAAAAGACCCTATGTGCTTTAACCAATTCATTCTCAACCTAGATTATATTACACAGTACCTCAACAACAGATCACACCCCCACCGAACACCCTTTCATCCCGATAAAACGTGTTGGACTTTATGCACAACACAATACACAGACACACAAATACAATAGATCAAATGCACAAACATAACATATGCAAGACAATAGGTGCAAAGAAAACAAGAGATAATTTTTCTCATTCAAAAATCTATAAGGTGAAAATACAACAACTATATAAATTATCTTACAATTATGACAATTATAAAACTTCGATTATATTCAACACTCCCTCCTAATCAAAGAATGCACACATCTTAATCTCAAAAGATCTCTCAAATTTTCAAATCTAAAATGTTTAAGAGACTTGGTTAAAGCATAAGCAATTTTATCTTCGGTGTTGCAAAGTACAAGTTCCATATCCTTCCTTTTCCTACTTGGACTTTTAGAAAATTAAATTTTATTTCAATGTGTTTGCTTCTGCCTTGGAAAACATGATTCTTTGAAAGTTAGATGGAAGATTTATTATCAACAAACATTTGTATAGGCTTCTCATACTTCAATTTCAATTCTTGAAACAAAGTTTCCAACCATAGGCATTGTGAAATAGCTTTTGCAGCTGCAATGTACTCTGCTTTAGAAGAAGATAATGTATGACATTATGTTTCTTTAAACACCAAGATTGTTAAAATCCTTTGTCGTACTAGAATTTAGCAACCAATTCCAAAGTCCTCTTAATGCAACATAAAGAAACCCTGTGTATCGAATCTAAGGAAATGATGCGTATTAAGTTTAGCTTGTGCAATTCAATCTTGTTAAAGGGAAAATAAAAATTCAAAGGAGGAAAATGAAATAAAATTTAGAAAGTGAAGAATTAATTAAACTAAAACTAATTTAAATGCCTAACAAAAAGTAAATTCTCATATGCATGAATGATGCAGAATGTAGAACACGGAACATAATGGGATGAGAAGGACAGATGAATAAAGCTCTAAACAAATGCAACAGAAAGATACACTACAATAAAAATGACTTTAGACAACAATGAAAAATTGCGGCCTTAAGCCAAAAAAAACTGTTGCTTAAACTTTAAGCAACGAATTTGAGGTCGTTGGGTAGGTGGTCGTGGCCTACAGTATTGGCAACAATTTTTTTCATTTAGGTCACAAAATTTAAAAATCGTTGCGTGATATGCAACAATTAAAAATCGTTGCCTAAAATATGAGAATAGGCAACATTTTTGCAACCAACATTAACAATTTTAAATGCAGTACTTAGGAGATATGCCCAAGGTCGTCTCCCAATGACCAATGTTCTCAATTAGAGGTTCCAAACACAACACAATTAGGGGTTTGATTTTAGCAAATTCACAAAACAACAAGATAGATTCAAAAACACAACTCAAATTCAATAAAACAATGGTTAAAACATGTATTCATTCCTTTATTCAAATGTAAATCCACCAATCCCAACTTACAACATTAATTTCTTTGTCTAGTTAACTCTCATGAGTCCCAAATTTAAGCAACTAAGTGAAGATTAAAATGAGTTCATTATGCAATTAAGTAAAGCACACATCACTCAACCTCAAACTCACATATTAAGCAACTGTGACACAACCCACACCCATTAAGCATTAACATGGGCTGATTAAAGTGCACAAACGCAAATTGAGACTAAGAATACATCAATTTTTTGTTCATTCCATTAAACACAGATTGAAGAAGATAAAGAGAAAACAAAACAAAAAATACATTATTGAACAACAACCTCAAGGTTTTATTACAGTCTCTTCAAACAATAAATACATAGAGCTTAGCAAGCCATGAAAATGAGTTTACAATTCAATGACGAACGAAAATACATCATGATATTGAAGGGAAAAAAGTGAACCAATGAAGAAGATGAACAAAGTTATAGAAAATGAAAACCCTAGCGCTCCAAATGTGCAAAAAACATGAATAATAGTGGCGGTCTTAATTGGTGTTCAAAATAGAATATAGAGAATAAAATAGAGGGAGAACAAACTATTCTAAAAATGTAAAAACCCTAACCTAAGGAGTACCCACATGGTCACATCATAACCTCATGAGAATTACAAAACTGCCCCTAGGTTTGGCTCTAAAAAGGAGTGGAGTGGGCCTCTCACTTAAGTTGACGTTGAAATGGGGCTGATGTGGTGCAATTGATGTGGAACTCCTCTCTTTAGCCTAAGAAACACTATCCAAGCCCAAAAATGCTTCACATTAATCTTGAGAATAATTCAAAGATGAAAATTTGACAAAGTAAATCGAAATTAATTAAAATTTGTGTTACTGGCCTAATGAAACCCAATAACTGAAAATGCGCTAACAATAGACAATTAAGCACTTAACAACCATCAAGATGGATACAAAGAGGTAAGAAAATAAGGAAAAATAATGGCTCATCAAACTGCCCAACACTTAGCATCTTGCATTACTGAGAAAAATCATGAAGCAAAGCAAGGGCAACACAAAAAAAAAAATACAGACAAAACAAATTGATGGAACACTTCCAACACATAAAGAGTCAAAGAAGAAAGATATCTATGAACATCATCCAAGCAATTCAAAACATGTCAAGTAACTTAAATCAACTTAAAAGGTGAATTGATAGAATCAGAACCTCACAAGATGTGGTGTATGGAAACGTAGCTAAAGAACCACAGAAAATATAGAAGTTGGGAATAAGTCAAAATTAGTACATATCAATTTCAATTCAACCTCGCAAACCTCAAAATGAACTTGACATTCAAAGAAGAACAAGGAATTTAATCCTTTAAATATCAAGCAACTCATATCAAAGAGTGAAGTAAGTGCCTAGAAATAGAATACAAAACATCAAAGAAACACATGCAAAGCTTTCACAAAACATAAACAAAAACATAAAACATCTAACAAAAAAAGGTACATAAAAAAGTAGTCTCCCCTCACACTTAAACTACACATTGTCTCAATGTGGCATAAACACAAGATCATAGAGACATACCAACAAATGGCATTGGAAGAGTGTAACAAAAGTAAGGAAGGAGAAAGAAAGCTGCCTGAGTCATGGTGGGAGAGAAGTGGGGTCAAGCAAGGAAGTCTCCTCTAGAATCGTATCCACCAAAGAAGGATTTCTGAGGAACAAATTTAGACGGTGGTGGCTTTAGCTTCCACTAATTTGGAAACACTATCAACAACAAGTAGAATATAAGAAAAACCAAAAGAGACAGGGAAATGACCCATGAAATCCAAACCCAGACATCAAAAACTTCATAGAAGAACAAAGGTTGTTGGGGTATCTATTGTCTCCAAGAGATGTATCCTCTTGCTTTTTGACATTGCTCACATGAAAACCTGCCATGGATCCTTTAATATTGTTGGCCAATACAAACCACAATCAAGCACCTTATAAGTTGTCTTTTGAGTGCTAAGGTGACCACCAACTGTGGAAGAATGACAAAATTGCAGGACCAAGTCAATCTTATGATCTGGAATGCATCTCTTTATAATTTGGTCATTGCACAACTTCCACAAATATGGGTCATCCCAAATAAGTATTTAGCATCGCTCTTAATCTTGTTAGTTTGAGCTTTGAATGTTAAGGAGGGAAACCAAAAGCAACAAGATAGTTAACAATGTTTGCAAACCAAGGGGAAGAATAAAAAATGGTAAACAAACTCTCATCTAGATAGGGGAAACATCATTAGCAACCCTCTCAATCTGGAGAAGGTTATCTGCCATCAAATTTTGTGCTTCGTTCTTATCATGGATCTCTAAGTCAAACTCTTAGAGCTAGAGCATCCATCTCCAAGTCAAACTTCATTGTTTCTTGGTCAATAAATACAAAACACGAGACTTAAGGAAATATGACTTAAATTTGTCAAGAGAAAAAATAATGGCTAAAAGCTCTTTCTCTATGGTGTAGTTTTCTTGGGCAACATCTAAAGTCCTGGAGGCATAGTATATCACTCTGGAATGCTTGTCTATCTTTTGAGCTAGGACAACCCCCAATGCATAGTTGGATGTAAATAACATATCAACTCAAATGGAGTTGTCCAATTAGGCGCTTGAATGATAGGAGTGGTGGTTAGGGCCTTCTTGAGGGAATCAAAAGCCTCTTGCATTTGTCATAAAAAATGAAGTCAATATCCTTCTGAAGTAGTTTGGACAATGGTAACGCCTTCTTGTTGAAATCCTGGGTAAAGTTCTGTAGAACCCTGCATGGCCAAGAAAAGAACGCACCTCTCGCACGCAACAGGGATAAGGTAATTGTGAGAAAACAATTATCTTTGTCAAATCTACCTCTATGCCTTTATTGGAAATCATATGCCCTAAAACTATGTCATGTTCTACCATGAAATGACATTTCTTAAAATTCAGAACAACATTACTTCAATGCATTTATTAAGCACTCTATCCAAACTATGCAGACAAGCATCAAATGAGGATCCACACATAGTAAAATCATCCATAAACACCTTTATGCAACTCTCAAGGAAATCATTGAAAATACTAAGTATGCACCGCTGCAAAGTGTCAAGGCCATTACATAGGCTGAAGGCATCCTCCTATAGGCAAAAGTGCCAAATGGGCAAGTGAATGTGATTTTCTCTTGATCCTGAGGAGCTATTTGAATTTGAAGGTCTAGAAAAACCATCAAGAAAGCAATAGTGAGATTTACCTACTAAGTGCTCAAGCATTTAATCAATGAAGCACAAGCGATGTAAACGCAAATCACGAGAACCAAGAAGCAACAACAACCGAAGTGAATATGCAATGACACGAGCAGCAACACTAGACTAAGAAAGGTGGACAACAGTGCGAAGGTGAAAACGAAAGGGAGAATAAAAATGCAGCGTTGGAGGAGAAAAAATTAATATAAAGGGGGGTAAGGGACTTTTTATGACGATTGTAGAGGGAGCCGTTGTTATTTCTCCTATGCGGCACTTTTACGACGGTTGTATAAATTAACTATCATTATTTCTACTTTTAACCACAGTTGTCTAGTAACCATTGTGGGAAACTTCGCTTTTATTACAAAAAAGTTACTGTATTTTTTTAACGATATTGGTTTTTTACTCATCATTGTTTGACGTCATGAAAGCCTCTTTTATACTAGTTGACAACCCATGTCGATCATATTGGTAGAGACATCTCAGTCAAAGAAGTAACGTACCATAACCCTAGTTGAAGGCATAAATGAGAATCAAGTATAACCGATACAGAGATTAAGGCATAAGATTGATTAATAAAATCCTAAACAACTTAAGGAAGGTAATTGCCTAGGGGACATAGGCCCAACTAGGTAAAGGCCAATGAAACAACAATAAATAACATTATTCACAAGGTAATTATTACGTATTCATTCTAGAATTTATTACTACCTTATGCACATATCTAATGTGGATGTTAGAGTGTCTTTGCAGCCACCACCTCCACCTAGATGTTGCAACATCTTTATCTGGTACATCTCAGACTACCTTGGTGAGAACATCTTGAATTAGAGAAGGACACTCATGAGTGTTTCTGGTGGAACCTTTCTTGAATATATTTTGACCTTGTAAGAACATTTTCTTCTTTCCGTCTTAATCTTGTGCTTGGATGATTTTCATTAGTTATTATTTCAAAAATTGAAAAGAAAGTCGTCAAAATCCATCTTAAAGATAATACAAGGGGTTATAAAGAAGAACCACTCATCACAAAAGTTTGTCTCTTAGGCTCTGCTCACGTGGAGAGATGGATTTAGAAGAAAGTGTGAAAATGGATTTGTGTAGATTTGTATGGATAAATATGTGTGTTTCTTTGTATGGATTTAGAGGATAAAGTGAGTGGATTTGAAGATATATTTTATGAAAGTTAGTGAATGATTTGAATGATTGATAGATAAAATAAAAAGTTATAATAGATAAAACTTAAAAATTACTAAAATGTCCTTGCTAGAAAAATTATATAAAATAATTTTTAGATTAGTTAAAAATATTAAATTTTAAAAAAATATTATTTAAAAAATTTTAATAAAAAAATTAAAAAAAGTAAATTACATTAAATAATAATAATTATTTTCATAATAATTAACATTATTTAAAACTATTAATAATAATAATAATAATAATTATATATTATTTTTATTATATTTAATTACTATGCATATACATTATTTATTTATTATTGTTATTATATATTATTAATTATTATATTATTATTAATTATTACAAATATATATTATTAATTTTAATAATCATATATATATATATATATATATATATTTTTTATGTGTATATTAGTGTAATTTACTATATATCTTTGTAAATCCGCGCTGTTTTGATGAGATAGAAAAAGTGATTCATCCCTTGAATATGTGTCTTTCCTCTCTCACAAATCTATTCATACGAACACAATTAATTCTTCAAATCCATCCTCAAGAATCATCGTTCCATGCGAACAGAGCCTTAGAAATGATAATAGTTTTTTAACAAAAGAATATATAAGATGTCAAGAAATAACTCAATAGTATAATTTAACCTATAAATAATTATCAAATGTGATAGTTTATGGGTGAAAAGAATAGGCAAGATGCAGTATTAAATTACATTCCCAATTGAAAAAGACTAATGGATGAAAGTTGCAGCAGTAAGTATTTGCAATTCGTATTTACTTTTTTTTTTTTATGTTATATCTATTGTTAAATATATTTACATCTACTTATTAAATGCTTAAATTATTAAAGTTGTTCCTATGTCGTTATTAACTTTTGCAATTCTTTTTAACTTATTGTTCTATTGTTTTATGTTCATATTTCTTACTTATTCTTTTCCATTTCTTTTCAAACTACACTATAATTATGAAGCATTTTACTTTTAACAGAAATTTAATTTACTCTTTTGAAATGAGCTCTCATTTAAATCAAACTTTAAGTTCTTCCAGCACTCATTTAGGTTTATGTTATTCTCAAGTTTTTGCAAATCTTTAAAGCTTCAAATCAGACAAAACAAAATGTGAACAAGACTGTTGTGGCGTTCTTAGTAAAAAGATGAAGTTATCGCAAATGGTATTTGTTTTATATTTTAATATATTTAAGTGATTATATATGTACATCTTCATTTTATATATTCTTATTAAACTTTTTTTTTTCTTATTTTTTCGTAAGTCACATATTATATATATATATATATATATATATATATATAAAATTATCAATGGTCAAAATTTTTAATTATAAAAACTTTATTGGTAAATCAAAATTA
>Ga0214543_1001378_pt1 | contig 46631 bp, 26 predicted proteins | sample CNSS2metaG_FD_160094 | JGI IMG/M metagenome (GOLD analysis project Ga0214543, IMG submission 160094) | Root nodule microbial communities from cowpea collected in UCLA plant growth center, Los Angeles, California, USA - CNSS2 | ecosystem: Host-associated > Plants > Roots > Nodule | place: USA...
TATATATAGTCTCTAAGATTGACTTGAGGTCAAGTTATATTCTCTAAGATTGACTTGAAGTCGGGCTATCATCAGATCTTAGTGAAATTTTAGGATGTGCAGAAAATGGCGTTCAAGTCACGCTATGGACACTAGGAATATGTGGTGATGTCATTCAGAATAATGAATGCTCCTATTGTTTTCATTTACTATATGAATATGATTTTTCGTCAATGTTTGGATAAGTTTGTTGTAATGTCCATTGACGACATTCTAATTTATTCCAAGGATTTGGAAGAGCATGCTTGGCATTTGAGGATCGTGTTGGACATACTCAGGGAGCATCAGTTGTATGGAAAGTTGTCCAAGTGTAAGTTCTGGTTAGACAAAGTATAGTTTCTGGGCCATGTGATATCAGTGCATGGTATATCTGGGGATCCAATAAAGATTAAAGCGGTGATAAAGTATGAACACCCAAATACGATTACTAAAGTGAGAAGTTTTCTAGGTCTTTCCAATTACTACCGCAAGTTCATTGCAGGGTTTTCTAAGATGGTGTGGCCTTTGACGCAACTAATTTAGAAGGATCAATCTTTCTCATGGACAAAAAAATGTGAAACTTGTTTTGAGGAGATGAAGAAGAGGTTTACTAGTGCCCCAGTGTTAGCCATTACAGATACGACTAAAGCTTTTGAAGTGTTTTGTGATGTGTCGTATTAAGGTTTGGGTTGTGTGTTGATGTAGGAGAAGAGACTGGTGGCGTGTGCGTCTCGACAGTTGAAAGTGCATGAGAAGAACTATCCTACTCATGATCTTGAGTTGATTGCAGTGGTATTTGCTATAAAAACTTGGAGGCATTCTTTATACGGCTCACGGTTTCAAGTCTTTAGCGATCGTAAAATTCTGAAGTACTTGTTTGATAAGAAAGAGTTGAACATGAGCCAGAGGAGATGGATGGAATATCTCAAGGACTACAACTTTTAACTTTTGTATCATTCAGGTAAAGCCAGTGTGGTAGCGGATGCCTTGAGCAGGAAGTAGGTGACCATATGTTTGCCCTGATGGTGAAAAAGTTGGAATTGATTAAGAAGTTACGTGATATGAACTTGGGAATACAAGTGGAAAGCGATCACATTTGGTGTAGTCGTTGTACGATCACTAATGATTTCTTGGGAGTGATTAAAGCAAGTGATAACACTCTCGTTGACGCGATCAAATTAATACTATTAAACTATAATAAGTTCAGTATTTTTAAGATAGTAGTTAACAAAATAAAAAGGGTAAAGTCAATCCTAAGTCATCTCCCAACGAACACGAAATTGATTCTCAAAAAATAGTTCTTATAAAAACTATACAAAAGGGGTTAGTCAAATAAAACAATATTGGAAAAAGATAAAAAAAAATTAAAGAAAATAGATTAATTCCACTATTTTTTTCAAAATAGATTCATCATTGGTTATCTAAAGATTATTGCTCAATTAATTATTGTTGTATATTTTCCAATTAATCAATGTAAAGTCTTAATTAATTTTTTGGCGTTCACACTTTTAACCAAAGTATAGTCTCAATTAAAAGTGAGAACTTTTAGATTATCCACAGTAAATCCAACCAAAGTACAGTCTCAATCAAATTCTACTATGCCTAATCATGTCTATTCTTTTATCTCCTCACTAAAATAAAAAGCTTAATTAATCAAAGTAAAATCTCGACTAATTTTAGTTAGAGTAAATACCTTTAACCAAAGTAAAGTCTCAATTATTAGTAAAAACTCATTTAATCACATGAAAATTTCTAAATAAAATTAAAGTAAAGTCTCAATTGAATTTAAAAACCATTCAACTCATGTGATTAGCATGCATATAGATTTAAATACTTCGCTAATTAGCTAGAATGTAAAAATCATTACTTTTTATGTGATTTAAAGACAAAAGACATAAATGAACGAAAACCACAACAATCATAAAAAGAACAAAGAAATTATTCCATTCTAACATCAAAATCCATAATGAAATTACAATGGAACCAACCCAAGAAATATAGCACTCCATGGAATGCAAAAGTAACATAAAAATAGAAGAAGAGAGTGGAGAGAGGAAATGAAATTAGGACCCCTAAGGGTTCCTAAACTCCAAAGTTCTGAGTTTCCTCTTTCTACTTCATTTTTGTCTCTTTATATAGGACTTGAACTGGGTTTTTCTATTGCTAAAATCTCTCAAATATCTTTTAAAATAAAGATAAAGATAAATATTATTTATCTTTATAGTGATTATGAATATTTAAAAATATTAGACAAATATAGATTATTTGACAAATATAGTTGGTTGAAAATTTATGATATAATTAAATAAATTAATTATTTAAAGATATCTAATAAATTATCACCAAATAATATTTGCATTGATCTTCTAAATCAACCCTTTACAATCCTATAGTTCAAATTTGCAGATAAATCCAAATATATCAATATTTGTACTTTAATCCCTCTTGTTTGACCAACATTGACCAGATTATGAATGTTTTACATGTTGACTGTGCAACCAATGATTGACACGTGGCAAGTTCTCTCTCTCCCAAGCCTTCTCTTCCTCCTCTAAATGAAAGGTTGCGAGCTGATCAACGATGCAAAAATATTGAGCAAGAGTGATATGAAAATAATCAAATATTAAACAACATGATTGAGGATGCAAGTAACAACAACTTTGTAGAATTCCTTGGTAGTGTTAATACCATCCTCCAATGCTATTAGAGATTTGCTAAAACCCCAAAATTTAGAGCACTTTGTCATGACATAGAAGATATGCTTTTAAAGTTGGCTATTAGAGCAAAACAAATGTATGTTGATTTAAGTCGGTTAATGAATGACAAAGCTAGGTGGGCAACTTTAGAAAAGCTTATGAAGACGATAGTTGAGTAGATGGATGAAATAATAATGTTAGGGAGCATGAATCGAATGATGGAACAATTGAGCATTGATGTGAACAAGTACACAATTCAAATGTTAGATCAACCAACACCAAAATCACATCACACTGATATATCTACTGCTAGATATAATGATGCTCATAGTAATATGTCTATTGATGGACATATTAATTTTACTAAAGATGTTATTGAATTTGTTGATGAAGAAATTGAAGATTCTCACACAAACATATCTACTAATGGATATGATAATGCTCAATGTGAATATAAAGTTTTATCTACTAATGATGATATGAGTACAAATGATCTTTTTTCAGGAGCAAAGTTTTGAGAATAATACAATGGAGGAACCAAGTGCAGTAGTAGAAACAACAATATTGGAAGGTGCATCTAAAGCATTTATTATTGTAACTGACTTGGTTAATGATAAAGTAGCAGAGTCAACTACTTTAGGTGCAAATTTTTGCGCATAAGATGAGATTATGATGACTACTGATGATCTGGTTAACCATTCTAATGCACCTGATGATGTTGAAATTGAGTTGAAGCTACATGCTCCGCACATAAAGTTTGTTAATGTGAATTATCCAAATAAGTTTTCAGTGGTTATCTTTGTTGATATGGTTGCAAAGAAAGAAGAAAGGTTATTGCAAAAGGAAAAGAGGTTGGATTCAAATCTATTTGAAAACATTGTTGATAAAAAATTTAAATTGCATGCATATTTGTTTTTTGCTTTTTATTTTAATAAAAAATTTAGAAAATTTTCAAAAATATGTGTTTTTATTTTTAGTTATGAAAATAAAAATGTCAAAATTAAAAAATTGTACAAGCTAACTTATACTTAAAAAATTAAAGAAAATAAATTTTGACATCTTTGCGAGATTGAGCCAACAGTCAGAAAATTTTCCATCTCCTCCCCAAAAAAAGTCCATCAAGGACAATTTTTGAATTAAGTGTGGGGGAGACAAACCGTATGTAGGATTTTTCTTTCGATTTTTTCAATTTTTGTTTTCATTTAAAAAAACAGTGATTTTTTTTTTGAGAAAATTGTGAAAGTATTAACTTTTTACTTAGTCAAACTTTTAAATAATATGTCTCATAAGAAATCCACCAAAGTTATTTCCCTGTTTTCAATAAAACATATTGACATTGGATTTTTAGAATTTGATTTAGTAACTGGGATGATCATAATTCTGAAGAAAATAAAAGTTGTGTTGATATGAATGGATTATTTTTTTGATTTCCTAATTGAGTTGACTTGAGAATTTCTTGATTAGATCTTTTGTGAATGAATTTGACCTTGTGAGTCTTAAGCCTTAATGTAAAGGATGGATTGTCATGTGTCATTCCTATTTTTCTTGAGTGACTTGCTCATGTTTTGTTTGTACTCAAATATTTAGCTTGATTATTTTGTTTTGCAACTGAGTGAATATGAATGATTTGATATGATTGAGACATTTCTTGTTTTTAGCTACTAGGCCAAATAAGCCCACCTTGATATTAATCCATTAGTAGCCTTTGAGCTTTAGACCTATTTTTCTTGTTTTAACCCATTGTAAATCCTTGTAAAGAAAAAAGACCATATTTTTTCTTACCTAGGAAGAAAGAAGGAGCTAGTAGATTATGTTAGGATTGATTGAGGAATAAAGTGTGTGGGTGATTTTCTCACCTAAAAAATAATAAAAATGGCAAAAAGGAAGGAAAAATTGATGAAATAGTTTTTTTTTTAAAATGTATAAAAATAATTGCTTTCTCAAAAAGATCAAAAAAGAAAAATAGTTGTTTTTGAAATCATGATCCTTTATTCTTTCTAAATTTATTTCAAAAACCCAATAATCCTTTTAAGTTTTCCTACCTTTACCTTGGCCTCATTACAACCTGTGAAAAGTCCTTATGATCTTTGATTGCATGTTTTTTGAAAGTTTGTGAATGTTAGAGTCTTGTTAAATATTAGGAGTGTTTTCTTGCATGAGTATTTTGAGTGAAAACATAAGCCAAAACACTTGAGCAAATTTTGGAGAGAAAATATACATTTTAAACTCGAGTGACATCTTTCATATTTGATTTTCGTGTAAATTCAAACGATTAACTCATGTGTGAAAAACAAAACTTTTCCATGTGTGTAAAGTAACCCAAAGTCATCTTCCAATGAACACGAAATTCATTCTTTATAAATTAGTACATATAAAAACTATACAAAAGAGTTAGTCAAATAAAATAATAAAAATATAAGAGGATGAAGATAAACAAAGAAAGAAATAGAATTGAAAAGATAAAAAGAGATAAAATCAATAGTAAAGAAAATAGGTTGATTCTACTACTTTTTCAAAATAGGATTCATCATTGGTTTCCTAAAGATTATTGTTATTGATTTCTTGTTTATGATTTCAAATTAATCAATGGAACTTCTTAATTAATTTGTTGGTGTCCTCAATTTTAACTAAAGTAACTTCTCAATCAAAAGCAAAAACTTTATAGATGAATCATAGTAAATTTAACCAAAGTACCTTCTCAATTAAATATTATTAATCCTAATCATGTCTATTTTTTTATCTCCTATATCTAGTAAAGGCCAATTAACCAAAGTAACTTCTTGATTAATTCTAATCAAAGTTTTCATCTTTAATCAAAGTAACTTCTCAGTTATTAGCAAAAACTTCATTCAATCATATAAAAGTTTCTAAATGTAATCAAAGTAACTTCTCAATTAAAATTTAAAAACCTTTTGACTCAAATGATTGTTATGTTATGTAGATTTAACATTGTGCTAACTTGCTACAATGTAAAATCATTACTTTTACCAGATTAAGAACCAAAAGACATAGATGAAAATAAATCACAACAAGAATCAAAAGAGCAAACAAATTTATTAATCTAACCTTAGAATCCAATAAAGAAATTATAGTGGAACTAACCCTTGAAGCTTAACCCTCCATGTTATGGATCACTTGTCAAAATTTCAGTTAAATTAGACGGCTAACGAATCGGGAAACGCAGTTTTACGAAAATTGCACATACCAGAAAAATCAGCTGGCGGTCCCTACTGCAATTGCTTGAAAATTCGATCAATCATGCGCCCAACATTCATACACGGTCTATTAGAGTACATTCATACAATTTTAATTCCAATATTGGCACAAAACTTTATACTCATTAACGGAAGGTGAACAATGTGTGTCTTATGTCAATTCGTGTTTCTTTTTTTAATTTAAAAAAAAAATTGTCGACGTGTCAAGTTGACATTATGCCACATGACATTGTGAGTACCACTTGTCAACTCAATATCAGTGTCACGTGTCAATTAGCCTTAGTACACATGTCTTATATTCAATTTAGGCTTTATTTTTATCAATTTTGTTTAATTTAGTCCCAAATTTTCGTTAATTTTTTTTAATTCAATCCTAATTTTGTTTATTTTAAATTTTAGAAGGAAAATTATTCATTATTTTCAAAATTATAAGGAAAATTCTTCATTATTTTAAAAATTAGAAAAAAAATCTTCATTATATTTACAATTAAAGGAAAATTCTTCATTATTTTAAAAATTAGAAGGAAAATTATTTTTGAAATTATAAGAAAAATTCTTCATTATTTTTAAAATTAGATGGAAATTTTTTTATTATTTTTAAAATTAGAAGGAAAATTATTTACTATTTTTAAAATTAGAAGGAAAATTCTAATTTATTTTTAAATTTGGAAGAAAAAATCTTCATTATTTTAAAATCAGAAGGAAAATTATTTATTATTTTTAAAATTATAAAGAAAATTCTTAATTATTTTTAAAATTAGAAGGAAATTCTTCATTTTTTTAAAATTATAAGGAAAATTCTAATTTATTTTTAAAGTTGGAAGGAAATTCTTCATTATTTTTAAAATTAGAACAATATTTTTATTATTTTTAAAATTAGAAGGAATATTTTTCATTATTTTTAAAATTAGAAGTAAAATTCTTTATTACTTTTAAAATTAGAAGGAAAATTATAATTTATTTTTGAAATTATAAGGAAATTCTTCATTATTTTTAAAATTAGAAAGAAAATTATTCGTTATTTTTGAAAAGAAAAATTATTCATTATTTTTAAAATTAGATGAAAAATTCTTCATTATTTTTAAACCAACTATAACTTTATTTTTTACATGTAGTAAAAATAAAACATAAGTTTAATAATTATATTCCAAGAATGTAATTAGAGTTGGTTTAAAAATAATGAAAGTAATGTTTAAATGTGAATTTCAATAAAAATTTCAGTATAATATTTTTATAAAAATTAAATTGGGTCTCAATTTGGGGAGGAACAAATTTGGGACTAAATTGAACAAAATTAATGAAAATTGAGACTAAATTAAAAAACAATTAACAAAAATTAGAATTGTGACTTGACATGTGACATTGAAACTATCACGTGGCATAATGTTAACTTGATACGTGAATAATTTTTTTTTCTAAATTAAAAAAAATTAAAAAAATTAAAAAAATTAAAAAATCACAAACTAACACATGACACACATTGTTCACATTCTGTTAACGATTTTAACGTTGTTATAAAAAGAGACAAAATTAAACAAAATTGACGAAATTTTGCCTTATTGAACACAAAAAAAAGACAAAATTGACCAAAGTAAACAAAAATAAGGACCAAAGTTGTATTTAAGCCTTCTATTTTCTTTATCCATACAAATTTAAAATTGTCCAAATACTATTTTCTGTTAATAATTTATTATATAAATAAATTATTCAAAATAGCAAGTTAATTATTAACATTTCAACTTTTGCCTCCCTTGTAACAAATCACAATCCAAATTTGTCTTTTAATTAAGTAAAATTAATGATTTTTACATTGTAGCAAGTTAGCAAAGTGTTAATCTACATTGATCATATGAGTCAAAAGGTTTTTAATTTTAATTGGGAATGTACTTTGATTAAAGTTAGAAACTTTCATGTGATTGCATGAGTTTTTTTCACTAATTAAAAATGTACTTTGATTAAAGGTGAAAACTTTAACAAAAAAAAAGTATTTTGGTTAATTTATCCTTTTACTTGATAAAAGTGGTAAAAGAATATACATAATTAGGCATAATAATCTTTAATTGAGAATGTACTTTGTTTATTTTATGATTAATCTAAAAAGTTTTTGCTTTTAATTGATAATTTACTATAGTTAATAGGGAGAATGTCAACAAATTAATTCAAAATTTATATTGATTAATTTGAAAATCTAAAACAATAATTAATCGAACAATAATATGTAGATAACCAATGATGAATTCTAATTTGAAAAAGTAGTAAAATCAAACTATTTTTTAATTAGTGTTTTTATCTTTTTTTTTTTGCAATTTTATTTATTTATTTCATTTATTATTTTGCTATCTTCTTATATTATTTTATTTTATTTTACTAACCTTTGGTATAGTGTTTATAAGAACTAACTTAACGGTATCTAGTTTGTTAACTACTAGCTTGACAATATTAAAGTTGCTTTGTCAAGTAGTGTTAGTTTGATAGAGTCAACAATAGCTTATCAATAGGTTTTTAGGGTTTTTCTTCAACAAATTTGGAGACACCCCAAGTCTATAAATAAAGGCGTTTTTCCTCATGTAAATTCACTTTGAGATTAGTATTGTTATGCCCAAAATATTATGCCATCATACTTGTCCCCATTCCATCTGTAGCAAGTCCAAATCTATTGTTCCTGGAATCATTGGAGAAATTGAATAAATTTTCTTCCATTACAAACCATCTATCGGATGCCTCAAATGACCATCTTTTGTATGTCCATCTTCATGCCATCTCATGAGTTTTGCATCATTTGCATTAGTAAATAATTGTTTCAATTGTGAAACTACGAGAAGATACCATAAGACTTTTAGAGAATGACACTTACTTTTAGATTTAGACTCTCCATCTTTATGTTTGTATTGTGATAGATACCCCACATTGTGGACATTGATGTAACTTGGAAAACTCCTTCCTATACAAGCCATAATTATGTTGGTAATATGCTACCTTCAGGAAGCATGTCACTCAATAACTCAAACAATTTTGTGAAGCTTTTATCACTTTACCCATTCTTGCCTTTACACTGAACATTTTTAATACCACTGACAATTGAGTATATTTAGTGCATTCTTCATTCATTCTATAGAAAGTGAAGTGCGAAGGCCAAGAAAAAGAAGATTAAATATTCTATACTAATATAAAAAGTTTTCTTCGATATTATAAAAGTGTCATCATATCACTTTCTATATTAATTCTAAATCTAACTTATATAGAAAATATTCTATTTTATTACCAATTTTTCGTTGTCCCAAATTTGTATTATAATTTGAACTCTAACTAATAAAAAGTTTTATAATATTTAGTGCGTGTTTGGTTCTGCATCAAAATAACGTAGAATTGATTAAAATTGAATTTTTAACGCGAAATCAATACTTGTTTGATTTTCTAAATCAATTAAAAAATAAAAAATTTATCTTAAATGAGAAGTAACTAATTTTTATCTCTATGTTGAAGAATGGATTCAGTTGAAATTAACTATCCAAAACTAAACTGAATATCACCCTTAAAATTATTGTACCACATCACTTTTAATACCAAATATATTATAATCGGTATGTAGAAAAGTGATTTTTAAATTAGTGTATGAACCGCGGTTTCGCGGACTCGTATAAATAATTTACAAATTCCCCGGATTATTCATTAGTTTTTGCCTAAGAAGACAGCTAATAATTATGACATGACCGTAACCATAAAGTCAAAACTCGGGTAGCCAAAGTAATTCGACATTTCTAACGAGGAAAGAGGAATGCTTTAAAGCAGCATGCAACTTTCTATATCCAACCTGCTCTCTCTTGAACCTGTCTCAGTTTTTTGGTTAATTGTCAACGTTAACCTCCATTGCCTGCCCAATTCGAGTGTGCCCTCAAAGATTCAGCTTCTCCATGTTTTCAATTAAAACCAGTTTTCTGGGAGCATAATTTTCTACACTAATGACATCTGAAGCTCTGACATTTCACATTAGCTTTATATAATGGAAAATATTATGAAGTTATAATGAGAATATAGTTAAGTGGTAGAGGTTAAAACGCATACATCATAATGCTGAAAATAGTGCAATACTAACTGATGTATAGGCCCCCAAACTCCGTACTAGAAACAGCTCACTCATGGTGGGGAGAATCTAACATATCTAACATTTGCATTCTACATAGAACATTCAATTAATGGCATGGTCAACAAAGAAAGTGATCACAGAACCGACACTGAATTAGAAAATGAGATCTAATTTCGAAGATAATAGTAATGAAAGGTATTTGAATGAATTATAGTTATTATTAATAAGCAGAGGATAGGTGTGAGATTTGGTGAAATAGAAGGGGACAAAATAGACATCCGCCCGGAAATAAAGGGCGACCGTACAGTCCAAGACAGCAAAATAACCTTCACAAATAAAGGTGAGTCACTCCAACTACAGTACAGTCTTTTGTTGTTGTTGTTGCTTTCTTTTCTTCTCTCTCCTCTCCCCTTCTTTCTTTCTATCTCTCTCACCCTGCCACACATCACACCCAACAGTCTAAACATTGCAGCAACTGCACCACTGCTCCCGCCTCAGCCTGCAGACAAGAAAAAGGCCAAAAACAAAAAATAATATCATACCCATCAAAACAATTAAAACCCAAAGATCAACCCTTTTATTCGGTAACAGTACCTATCATGTAAACGATCTCGTTAATTGAATGCTTTTTATGCACACAACTCTAAAAATTGAATCTTTCATTTACACTTTTTAACCGTTGCTGTTATTTTGATGATAAATGTTGAAACTTTATTTTCCGTATAAGTAAGAAAATTGAATTTTGGAGTGTTTTAGTTAAGAGAGGTGGTTAAATGTGAAGGATAATGGTAGAGCGAATTGGTAAGAGAGTGGGAATGAAAGGGTTTCCCGAAAAGCGAACCCCATAATTGTGTGTAGTGAAGAGCCCAAAAAGGGTGGGAAAAATGAAGAGAGAGTGATTGGTCAGTGGGAGAGAAAGACAGACACAGAAAGCGGGTCTCTTTCTTTTGGAGTATTGGGTCAGGTTCTTTTGGCAATGCCAAAGTTGGTCACGCTCACTGAAAATGCAGGAGGCATGAAACCACTCCTTCAAATATCTCACCCCACTCACTACTCCTGTGCTTCTTCTTCTTCCTCCTCCTCTGCCTCTGCTCCTTCTCTCTCTGTTTCATCCTCCTCATGCCTGCCCTCATCGATCTCAACAGCGCCACCGAGGACCATGAAACGACATCGTCTCTCCCCTCCTCCGTCTGCCTCGAACTCTGGCACGCCTGCGCGGGTCCCATGATCTCCTTGCCCAAGAAAGGAACCCTTGTCGTCTACTTCCCTCAAGGACACTTGGAACAACACCTTCACGATTTTCCGCTTCCTGCTTCTGCTAACATCCCCTCCCATCTCTTCTGTCGCGTTCTCGATGTCAAGCTCCATGTGGGTCTTTCTTCATTCCTTTCTTTAAACATCGCACAACTACAAATGCTGTCCGGTTTTCTTCCTTTCATGTTTCCTGATTTACATTGAATGTCTTTGTGTTTTTTTTCGCAGGCTGAGGAAGGGAGTGATGAAGTGTATTGCCAGGTGGTGTTGGTTCCCAAAAGTGAGGTGAGGCTTATTTTTACAGTATGGTTTTGGAGAGTGTGCTAAAAAAAGAAACAAATTTTAGCTCAGTATCTTGGCTTCTTTAGCAATTGAGAATATTAGTATTTGCTTAATTTTAGCTGTTGGCTTTGTTTTCTGTCTCTGTCAATGTTATACTAGAGAAGAAGGGAACTACAAAATATTAAGTTGTGTTTTGAAAAGACAGGAGACGGGTATGTGAATGTATGTGAAGTGATTAATTTGGTCGGTGTTTGCAGCAAGTGCATCAGAAGTTGCGGGAAGGGGAATTTGAAGCTGATGGTGAGGAGGAGGATGCTGAAACTGTGATGAAGTCCACCACACCTCACATGTTCTGCAAGACTTTGACAGCTTCTGATACTAGCACTCACGGTGGATTTTCTGTGCCTCGTCGTGCTGCGGAAGATTGCTTTCCACCTCTGGTAACAATTACGAATGACCATGCATTCCTTTTCCTCTTGTGGCACTCTGAGCCTGATTGAGTGGTTCTTAGATTGCTCTAATCTGTTTCATCATTATTATTTTTTATGTGATATATACTTAAAGTTACTCCTTGCTTCATATATGTTTTGAATCGACACACACCACACGCCCGTGTTCACTTTGAGAGATATATTTCATGGTAACAAATGGCATTGAATTATGTTGTATAACTCTTTGATAGCGTTTTGAATTTAAATCCGTTGTTACTTTAGGAATACAGTCAACAGAGACCTTCGCAGGAGCTTGTGGCGAAGGATCTGCATGGTCAAGAATGGAGGTTTCGACATATTTATAGGGGTATGTCCTCTTTTTTATATGTTAATGGACAAATCAATTAGAATAGTTCATGGTTGTTTGGGTTTTGTTTTTCCTGTTTCTCATGAGCAGGGCAACCACGACGACACTTGCTTACCACTGGGTGGAGTGCATTTGTGAACAAGAAGAAACTTGTATCTGGAGATGCTGTTCTGTTTCTTAGGTATGAAGACCTCGATTCCATCAAATATTGTCTAGTAACCATAACAGAGACAGGACCAACATTTTATACTTAAATGGCAGGGGTGAGGATGGAGAATTAAGATTGGGAATTCGTAGGGCTGCTCAATTAAAAAGTGGCAGTGCCATTTCAACTTTTGCTGCCGAGCAATTGAATCTTAGCAGTCTTCTGGATGTGGTTAATGCTTTATCAGCAAAACGTGCCTTTAGTGTTCACTATAATCCAAGGTATTTTTTCTAGTTATTCTATTATACTTTTCTAGGTACTTAATGGAAGGGAAACTATCGATTTCTATCAACAATTCATTGTTTCTATTGTATTAGCTAAGATTTGATACACCTTATGCTCTTCAAATAGATGCTTATGGTTTAGCTATAGTTATGAAGCAAAACAATTACTAAATCAGCCTGTCCACATTATTATTAGCCTAAAATTCTAGTTATATACATGAAATGAGATTTGGTGTAATAGCAGTAAACAAAACCGTGACAAATTCTTTGCTACTTCCCAAGGTTTTCAGGCCCTTTTATTTGGCTCCCATATACTTCGTTGTATGAGTTGAACTGAGATAGGCACATAAAAGTCAAGCATATGCTTTAGTCTGTTGCTGTGTGTGCGTTCTAGGATTAGAACCTCAAGTTTTCCTGGTGCCTATCTTTTATTTTTTATTTTTTACAATAGGTTTCCATGCTTTCATCATATTTTTAGCCTATAGCAGACACATATTTTTACCTTGGTGAATAATTTCTCTTTCAAATTCTTAAATACATTATTATTATGTGAATATCCTAACAGCATATGCTTCCTTCCCTTCCATTTTAATGCTTCCTTCCCTTCCTCTAGTACATGATTTAATTGTATGTACTGCCGTGGTCTTAAGTCTCCATGGATTTTTCTTTCTTTCTTGTCAAGCATGCTATCTGATTGCTGGCTTCTATAGGGTCAGCTCATCTGAGTTCATCATACCCGTTAAGAAATTCTTGAGGAGCCTTGATTATTCTTATTCAATTGGAACAAGATTCAGGATGCGTTTTGAAACTGAAGATGCTGCAGAGCGAAGGTTCGATCATACTTATGTTTTTTCCATTTTTGATGACCTTATTAATAGAGAATCTTACTCAATTTTATATTGGGCAGATTTACAGGATTGATTGTTGGAATTACTGATGTGGATCCTGTTAGATGGCCTGGATCAAAATGGAGATGCCTAATGGTATAATATAACTATCCTGTGTATGCTTGAAGTGTGTCAGTAGATACCTTGCCTTTTTCTGTCTTGGCCGTTTTAGTAATATTGTGGCTACAATTTGTTATAGCTACTTACCTGCTAGATGGTTATTTGGTGAAATCAGGCATGTGATATGCATAAACCTTTGTGCCTAACATCTAATGTTACATTAAAGGGGAATACTCTCAAAATTACAAGCTTATTTTTTCAATTTTATAGTCTAATAATTCAGTGATTGAATTGAATTCACTTAATCTGATAGTTGTAAATTGTAAAAGCTACATGGGTTGTTGGCTGTTTTATGCACTAAATATTATATTTAGGTACTCAGAATAGTTGGATTTTAAACTTCACATATCACATCATATTATTTTGGGTTGAGAGGTTCTATACTTGATGGTATCTATTAATATAATAAAAGAGGGAGCACAAATAGCAATAGCAATTTTTTTACACTTGTCACGTGCACAGCAATTTCAACAAAAAATTGAAAAAATAAAGTTGTCCTCTTTTTTGCTTCTAATAAAAGGAAAACACCAAAAGGTGGAACAACATCCATACGACACATGGCTCACTCTCCACTATACACATCCATTGATAGTATGGATACCTATACCGCTTGATATTTGGAATATTGGTGCTGTCTTTGAGATAGATGGCATGGTCACATTACTTTTTTGGAGGCAATTCAGTAGGTTCTCTGAATAGATCTTCATAAGCTGCAAGTACATCAGCCAAGGCAGGGCTGAGAGTGTCTCTTTCCTTATCTGACATCATGGTGGCTTGACAGGACAACACATTCTTCTCCTTGATTGGTAAGAGCTTTCACCATTGCCTTCCATGATGCTTGAGATTTCCATAGTGAAGGATCAGCTTGGATGCTTTTCTTCTCACCTTTATCTCCAAAGTAAGAATCAAGTTTTTAAAATGTGCCTTGACATTCCCCAAGCTAGCCAACCAATCCATCCCTAACACCAAATCTGTCCCTCCTAATTCCTTGGAAATGAAATTAGTCGAAGCACCGCAATCTACCAATATTAACACCTCCTTTTCCTTAATCATTCCCAGTCGTATATAATTTTCGGCTTGAATCTTTTCTTTCAAGCTGTTAAGGAAGATTCCCTTGAGCATTATTCTCTCTTCTTTCTTCAGTGGTGCGGACAAAGGTTCATACTTCTCCTTGTATTTCATTATAGAGCTGGTTTGTTGTAGACTCAACAAAGGGCCAAAACGATTCTGTACCAGTCCCGGTTGAATGCGTCAAATCAACAAGCCTTTAAAATCCTCCCAGCTGGGTTCTTGACTCTGGTTTGTCCACCATTGGTACGAATTTTCAAACCTTATCTTCCAAGGCTATCACCTCAGCATCTAGTTTTTCATCATCTTCGACCAAACTGAGTTTGAAATACCTTTCAGCCCTCATGATCCAACCATAAGCATCAACTCCTTGAAATATTGGAATCTTAAGTTTTCGCCCTCTGAAATCATGTGATGACTCATGACTACTAGTCCGGGTTGTGTGCCTTGCACCATCTTCACTCTCAACTTCGCCATCAATAGCATTGTGTGTCACTCTCCTCCTGTGTCAATGGCGCACGCGAGGATGCCCTCGTTGTGACCTGCTGCGACAGATGATAAGATTTTTCAGCTCTGCCAGTTGTTACTTGAGTCCTTCCATGTGTTGCACCATTGTGCGACGAGTCAGTACCATGCACTCCCAGAAGCGAGTGGTTTGATACCAATTGTTAAGTATCCTTGTATAAGAACACAAACAATGGAAATGAAAGTATTCTTTCTATATACAAATAAGAAAAGAACCAAAACCTCAAAGAATACGAGTCTTTTTGCTCCCAAAAGTTCCCAGGTCATTCCTCTCGTCCCCCGCGTAAATCTCCCTCTCCTATCTTTATTCCCTCTCTTCTCTAAAGAAAAGTTACCCACACGCTGTCACACCTATCATGTCAGCCATTATGTTATTACAGTCAAGGACATGCGCTTGTGGGTCCCCCCAAGTGATGGGTTTCCACTTCCTCTCATAGACCTGGTGGATTTTCCTACTTTTCTCTTCCACTCTTTCTCCTTCATTCGTATCAATATCATTTGTATCAATATCGTCTAAACTGGTTTGCTGTCTTTGAAATCCTAATCTAATTTCTACTATTGCAAACCCTAATTTCATGTGTTTAAATGGGTCATTGTTATATATGGTGCTCCATCTTTCCTGTCAATGTTTTCCAAAATCATGCTGCAATGTCGTTTAAGATGGTTTGATCTCCTTTGAAACCCTAATCTATTTTCCACTCTCGCAAAACCTAATTTCAAATGTCTATGCGCATGACTCACTATGCCCCGTGTTGTTTTTCACAAACCCTTCTCTGTCATCTGCATTTTGGCAGTCCTTTCTGATTTTGAATTTGAAATACAAACTTTCAAACCCCATATGTACCTGTATTTTTTATTTTTTACCCTTCTATTTTAACTAATAAAATTTCAAATTTATTATTTATTTGTTTTTGTTGCATTTTATGTGTTTACTTATGTTTGAACTCATTTTGCTCTTTTCTACACATTTGCGTGCTGAAGTACGGTGACAATATGTCTTTATTGCAAATGAAAAGCACCACTTAATTAAATACTAGTGTAGGTACAATTGATTGATGTGAAAGTCAAGTTGAAGCTAGTATACAGTTCTGAAGATAAAAAAGTTTGAATATCAATAAGCTGAGTGCTAAAAAAATATCAATCATGAGCATTCTTGTAATAGTTCTTGTTTGTAGTTGAAATTGTTTCTTGGACATGGAATTTTCTTCATATGTTTTGTTAGTATGGAATATAGTGTTAATTTTCCTGACGTGTTTGAAGCTTAGTATGCAATATAGAAAAGCTTTGCATGCTGGTAGTGAATTTATTCCTTTATTTTTATAGTATACTTTAATTAATATTTTAAATTACAATTCAGATCAATGGTCATTCTTCTAGTATTATGAACCATGAGTACTTTTTGGTGTTTAGCTCATAGCCTAAAATGTTTAAAACTTAAAATGATTTTTATACATATCTGGAAATCTGATCAATTGGTTATCCTTATAATCATGACTGATTATATAACGTCTTTTTGAGTTAACTTTTGATTTTCATTTATTTGAAGGTAAGGTGGGATGACCTAGAAGCCTCAAGGCATAATAGGGTTTCACCTTGGGAGATTGAGCCATCTGGTTCTGCATCTACTGCAAATAACTTGATATCAGCTGGTTTGAAGAGGATCAAGATTGGATTGCCTTCAACAAAGCTAGATTTCCAAGTTTCCAGTATGTCTTTATTTTTTATTTACTTTGAGCTGTTCTACCAAAGGCAGTTTTGTTGTTGAGTTGTTCCATTCTTTTGACAGATGCAATTGGATCATCAGACTTTGGCGAATCTCTAAGGTTCCAGAAGGTCTTGCAAGGTCAAGAAATGTTGGGTGTTAATACTACTTTCGATAGTATTAGTGGTCAGAATCACCAGCTATCTGATTTGAGGAGATGCTATCCTGGCTCAAACTGTCCTAGGATTGCTGCAACTGGAAATAGCATTGGAATTCCACAAGTGAGTTCCAATGTTTCCTGCAATGGCATAGGCTTTAGTGAATCTTTCATATTCCAGAAGGTCTTGCAAGGTCAAGAAATACTTCCAAGCCAACCATATGGAAGGGCCTTGTCTGTTGATGAGGCTTGTGGAAATGGTCGCTTTGGACCTTTTGATGGTAACCACACACCGAGACCCAGCAATGGATGGTCTTCCCACTTGAGTAACAAGTCTTCACATTTGCATCCACCTGTTCCATCTGGGCAAGTTTCATCTCCATCATCTGTGTTAGTGTTCCAGCAAGCAGTCAATCCAGTTTCAAACTCTGATTATAACAGCAAAATCAGTCAGGTGATGGAAGGTAAAGTCCATCAACAACTTTCATACACTTCTGAAGCTAAAGGTGGAAAATTTGTATCAGCCCCTTATGAGCCTCAGCCTCTTCGTGGACTAGTTCAGGAAGGCACAAGTTCTTTTGGTGTCTCAAACTTGCATAATCAGTTAGAAAGTTCTCGTTCACACGATTCTATTTCAGCACTTCGGGCTAGTAAAGAGTTGGTTCCCACTTGTAAAAGTCGATGCAGAGTCTTTGGCTTTTCACTAACTGAGGGCGCTCCTGTTGCAAGTACAGAAGTAGCTGCCGCCAACCCATCTGCAGTCACATGTTCTGGACCTTCCTTTGCAAGACACGGTGAAGATGGTTTCCACCCAACGCATCCGCATAGGAGCAAGGCAGTGGGAAGTTATTGCACCAAAGTAAGCAATCTTTATCCTCTAAGACATGGAATTTGACATAGCATTCTACTAGAATTCTCTTGAATAGAATCTGTAGTTTCACTGGCTTGGAACTAGATAAGACTGGATTTCACATCTTTGATATTGTTTGATTTGCTCTTTATATTGCTATCAGAAGCATGAAAATGTTACCAAATTCCAATTCGCTGTAGCAAGATAATGATGGATGGTTAACCAAAAGAGTGAATGATGTAATGCCGGTAGGAGTTATAGTTTCCAGAATTTAGTTTATCTATTTTCATTGTCAAAGCCAGTTCTTGCCATTTTAAGTCATACACAGCCGAGTGTTATGCTTGAAGAGTTAAGCAATTGCTTGTTATGTCTTATAATGGTGGTGATGCTTCTACGCCTTATTTGATTTTTTGTTTCTTTCTTTTGACTCTCGGTTGTTATTAAATATTGCTTATTGTCTGCAGGGCGTGCTGCAATATTGACTTGAAAAATCATGATGTATTCTAGTAGTGATGCTGTCTTAAAGTAGCAGAAGAGAATGTCCACTGCTGTACTAATGTGGAGAATATTATAACCATTCGCCTAAATAGATAAAAAATTGGCTGTGACACAATCAAGTTCCTGTATTAATCTTTTATGTACTCTATTATTCAGTTGTAAAACGATGCATTTGTATTTACCGTTATGGCCATGTGAGCCAGGTGGCACTGCATAACCCTTCATTTATCTTGAATTGGGCATGATTACTTAAGAGAACAGTAGCTCATCATGTTTCATGACTTTAATGTTGTCTCCATATTTACGTACTCTCCCCGTTCTTATATATTCTTTGATATTAATCCATTGATAGCTTCTTTAGCATTAAATCTCTTTTTCTTCTTTTTAAGCCCATTGTAAATCTTTTAAAAGAAAAAAATTGTGCTTTTCCTTATCTTAGGAAGAAAGGAGCCACTGGATTATGATAAGATTGGATGAGAAATAAAGTGTCTGGTGAGTATCTCATTCACAAATTAATAAAAGTGGCAAAAAGGAAAAAAAATGATGAAAGAGTTTAAAAAAAAAATGTAGAAAAATTATTCTTGTCAAAATGAGCAATAAAAGAAAAAAAAGTTATTTTTGAAATTATGTTCCATTATTCTTCTTAAATTATTATTTCAAAAAAAAAAGAAAACTAAAAATCCTAAAAATTTTTCTACCTTTATCTTGGTACCATTATAACTTGTAAAAGGTACTCATGTTCTTTGATTGTATGTTTTCTAAAAGTTTGTGGATATTAGAGTTTTGTTAAGTATTATGAGTTTTTACTTAAATGAGTATTTTGAGTGAAAACACTAGCCAAAACACTTGAGTGAATTTTGGTGAGAAAATACACATTTAATTTGAGTTCTTTCTTTCATAATTGTTTGTCTTATGAATTCAAAAAATTAACTCGTGTGGAAAATAAAATTTTTCCGTTTGTTTATGCCTATTAGGGGTGGAAGTCACTTAGGAGGATATTGAAAAACATCCTTGAATTCATCCAAGACTATAAACAAGTCTTGAGGACACTTAGAGTGAGGCTTTTGAAAAGAGGAAGAAGATTCACTTGGGTAAGAAGGATTTATGACATACTCTTATGTGTTTTTATCTTAGCTTACCCTTTTTGTTTGTTGTGTGTTTATGGCTTTGCCCTACCACGATCGTGTGATTACACATGAGCAAATGTCCAAACAGATGGTGGTACACAACTGGGAAATGAGTAGATGGATCAGAGTTTAACCTAAAAGACTTTATTTTTCTCTTTATTTCAATTTTTGTTTTACGTATTCCCTAAGATGTTGAAGTCACGTTTCATGTTAAGTATTTTGGATATTTTAATATAATGAAAACCTGAGGAATCCTTTTTTAGTATCATTTTCAATAATAAGTTATTGTTCTTGTACATTCCTTTTTCTTGATAGTAAAAAAGCGTTAGACGACCCTTGTGAGACGTGTTAGACGACTCTTATAAGAGGTGTTATACGACCCTTATAAGAAGTATTAGAAGAATCCTGTAAAAGGCATCAGACAACCTCTTCAAAATACGTTAGATGACTACTATAGAAGCATTAAAATGCTTCAAAGTTTATAGTAAATAACCTTACAAAAAGGCATTATCACTCAATTGTTTTACATCCGAAAAATTCCTACACTTGTTAAAAAAGTTTTGCTTTAAAACATCGTAATGATTGTTACATTTAGTAAAATCATTTAGATTAATGAAAAATGGATTAATACAAAGTGAAAGATGATAAGCATAATTATCGATCCTTGAGCATGGGAGGCATGAAAGGCACAATCTTGTCACTTGACAAAACTCCTTAGCACATGATTCAACCTTGAACTCCAAGCTAAATCAAATTAGGGTTTTACTTCTCATTTTTGGAGATTCATCTAGGGTTTTTGTAGCTATAAATAAAGGTGGTCCTTCCATGAAAAATCACTTTGAGATTAGTAATGAAACTGATGGAAATCATCTCAAAACCTTAGAGTTTGTGGGTTTGTATTTTAGGCCCAAGTTTTATTTCTCTTTTTTGTAAAATCTGATTGGGCTAATTGTGGATGGAGGCCCAACATTATGTAGCATGAGCCCAACGTGAGCAGATTCTTGCAAGATGCTTCAGCGCTATTTGGGGCGAACACGAGATTCAACATGTTTTTGTTCAGCAGCCTACAACCCAACGTCTTCACGCAGCACAATCTTAATTTTCAATATGTCATCCCTTATTTGGATCAGGCAGCGTTCAACCATGTGCAACCTCCAGCGTCTTATGAGTGGGCCACGAGTGTGAAGCAAAGCTTTCAATCATCTAGCAGTGCGTCTTCTCTGTTTGAAGCCACCAGACACCAACATACATCCTTCAACATCTTCTTCTTTGGGTCGAGAATCACGTCTCTAGAATCCCAATCTTCATCCGTTCACGTGTCTTTTATTGGACCTAATTGGAGCAGGTTGTGTACCTAAGTTCCTTCTTTCAAAAAACAAGGGCCAAAAGTCTTGTAACCCCTGTAGGAGCGTGCACCTTCTAGCCGTTAGGGCTAGCCTTTAGGGTTTAGCTTCCTATTTTCGTTCTTGTTCTTCTCCTTTAACGACTGTCTTTCTTCTTCCTATAAAGACCATGGTTTGTAAAACTAAGCTTAGATGAATAAAGTGAGGTTTTCCCCTTTTCTCAGAGCTCATGCTGGAACGTGAGAGAGACTCACTCTTCCAACGCGAGATTCACATATTCCTGTGCGTTTCTTCGATCTCCTCTGATGGATCGAGGTTTGGAGGCTTCAATCGAGATTTCGTCAAGTTTCCTCTTATTAGATCAAGCCTCAGACCTTTTACCGTGAAGCACCATCAATCAGAAATGTTGTCATTCTACTTATCAAGGCTAAGACATTTCTCCTAGAATTTCTCTTGAGGTGATACAACTTCTCTAAGAGCACCCAAAACATTACACCACCTTTCCCTGTATGTGCATCCCAATTGCCATTTCCAACAACTTTCGCACCAATTGAGCATTTCCACCATGCTTGGCCCCACCTTGCTTGGAGAACGAGCCATCAATGTAGTGTATATGTGTCAACAATTTAATAATTGTTGCTTTAAATAAAACTAGTACGAGACCGTGCATACGTACAGATCATGTTTTTTGTTTTTAAAATTTGGTTATTTTGAAAACAAATTTTAATATTTTTATGTATAAATAAATTATTTTAAAGACTTTAATCGTTAATTTAATTATATGTACCGATTATATTAATTTAATAAATATATTATTGATATAATTAGGTTAAATTAATTATTACTATACTTATTTTTTTTAGTATATTTGAATGATGAATTGGTGATATGATAGATTGATGAATAGATTTTAAGTATATTCGTATTATCTATTTTTATTTTTTATAATATATATTGTTATTTAATGTTATTGTATATAATCAATTATTTACACTACAAAAAAAATATAATTATAATGGGGTTAATTATTGGGGTTATAATAACCTCCACTAAAAGATATACATAGGAGAGGTTTTATAAACCCTCTTTAAATAAAAGGAGTTTTTAAAAAAACCCCAATAAAATTTTATAATTTTTTAAAATTTTAATTTGGCTAAGCTTACCAAACTCTTTCGCTCTCAGGTAGAAGGTATCTCTAACTCAATGGTTGTGGCTTGTGGCTTATGAAAGTCTTTCGTTCAAGAAAAAAGAGTATAGCTGGTAAGAAGAAGAAGTAGTGCCTCTCGTCAAGGTAAACTGTGTACCTCTCCTCCATCATTTTCGTCTTTTTCTTTCTGATTTCCTTTTTGTCTCGGTGGCTTTCGATTTCATCTTTGTCTCTCTAATTTTATTTCTTTCGATTTCAATTTCAATTTCGTCTCCTTGCTTTTAACGTTCATGCCCTATGAGCGCTGGATTGTGCCGTTGGAGGAAGACATTCTTTCTTTTTTGATTTCATCGTTCTCCCTGAAATCAGGTAAAACCATGCTTTCAATTTCGTCGTTCGTCTCCATGCTTTCATCTTCATCTCAGTTCAATTTCATCTCTCTAATTTCATGATTTCATAGTGCCTCTCACCATTCTCACCATGAACATGTTCGTTTGTTTTGCCCTAACTTCTCTGATTTTGTTTTGTAGTTATCTTGATTGTTTTAGGTTCTATTGATTTTCCTGAGTTTGTTTCGCCATTTTCTTGTTTGTATAAGGCTTATTTTGTTGAAATAAAAACTAGAATCGAGCTTGGAATGTTTTGTGCACACAAGGGTGACAACTCAGAACTACCACCAGTATCGGCACGTGGAGAAACAAAGGTGGAAGCTAGGATGGATATGGGCTAAGAGTGAAGTGATATGGTCAATAAGGCTATAGCAACTGACAGAGGGAATTGTTAATCTTATAGTGGCTCTCATACGTAAACTGTCAGATGTTCTCAAGGTTGGTGTCTCGACTTTAAATTATAAGCATTCTCTATATGATTTTATTTTACCCTCTTTTATGTAAACTGTCATCTATTATGTTCTGATAGATACTTGGGTTGGATATTTGTGCTAACATTATGGTTGGATGTGATATGAGAAGAGTCATACGTGATGGACAAAAGAAGCGAGTAAAAATATATAAAAATCAATGTTGTGAGAGGTCTTGTTGGTTGTTAGTGAGGGTGGTTTGGAGTTGGGTAAGGGGATGTATGATGTCCTCAAGGCAGTTGGCAACCAATTTATAGATACTGTGATCGGCCATTGCTGGTTGGAGCACTTGATATGGCATTGTAAAAAAAATGGGTAAAAACAACTAAATTACTGCAAAATGATAAATTCATTCTTCTCTAGCTTCTATTTAATCATTTAGAGGAATATATTGTCAGTACATTGACAACTCATTGGGTTCCCTGCATAATCAAGTGACAAGAAGAAAGAATATAGTGAAATATTTGATTTTGTAAGGCCGTTATGCTTATTTTCTTACATGGCAGCAGACAGGAACTAGTTTTATAATTGATCAAACAAAGTCTTGATAGTAGTTGGACTTCTTTGTAACCTCTTGGGCCCTAATGATCTGGCTGGATTGCTAACAGTATTTCAAGTCAACTTATTCTCAAGTCATGTATCAGTTGAAATGGCTTATTCAGCTAATTTCAAATATTTAACAACCAAGAAATAAAAATGTACATAATCTTTTTGTAGACTTATGTCATTTGATATTTTAAATCCTGGGTAGTCATCCAAAATTAAAGGGATTATATAGAAGCCACACTTCTCCATTTTAGTGCATTGAAATACTTCACACTAGCCATTCCCCAAATGCTTAGGGACAGAAATGGATTACTTACTTCTCTGCCACACAGAGTTGTGCGGTAAATGGTTTGAGTATGAGGTTTGAATGTGTATGTTTTTTCTTAAATATTGTATATGAAATGTGTGTATGTCATGTGTAAATACTGGTGCCAGAGCTACATTCAACTTTCTTGTTTTCTTTTGAAATAATACTTGAATTTATAGTTGTCTCTTATTGAAGTGAAGTTTGCTCCTGCTTCTTAGCAGTCAAAACTGTAACCTGAGTCAAAATAGGCTTATAAAATGAGCCTATTTTGATATCATATGATGTAAAACAAGAATCGAAAGAAATAAATAAGCAATGAGGAAAATACTAGTTATAGTTAGCCCAGATGATAGAAAGAAAGCATAATTGCAGCAAAGGTGGTGAGTGGTTGAACATAATATGGGATGAAATTAACGTGGATAGCGACTGAGAAGAAGAAGAAATATAAGATGAAGGTGATGGTACGTAGGTGGTGAAGTGAGAAAAAGTATGGCTGGTTCTGGTGTGAGAGATGTAGGAAGAATAGGGTGATTTGACGGGAATTGAATGATGGAAGAAGGGAGCATAGAGACAGTATCCTTTAAGTGATGGACATGTTTGTAGGAGAGATACGGGTATGTAGACCTTTGTATTTTCTCTATCTCACTCATGCAATAACCAAAAACCATTACATTAAATTATATTGTGTGGACCACAGTTCAAGCACGCAGCTTTAACTCATGCTCAACACAACCCAAAACAAGCAAAACATCTTAAACGTCTACTTGTTAATGCCCACCCTTTCTACTACTTAAGAAGCAAACTCTCCATAAAAGTATAAAATCCTGCTACTATTATTCAAACATCACAACCCCTACACTTTCAATTACCAACCAGGTCCCCCTAAACTCTCAAGCAAGGTCTTTTTTTTCTTTTTTCAATTGTTGAGACATTTGACTAATTCATCTTAAATTATTATCCTTCGTTGTTTAATTTGATGTGTTTATCTTATTTGTAGACCACCTGAAGATGAAGAAAATATCAACCAAGAAGAAATTGTCAACCAATAAATCTTCTACATGGGGACATGTAGTTACACCTGCAGCTCATCATCAATCTCATTCAGGTAATTATGTCACTTCCTTAAGGTTAACCATGTAATGCTAAAATATGTTTCAGGAAACTAACAGAAAACAGTACAGAACCAGAGCCTTTCTAGAGCAGAGATCACATACTTCATAAATACTATCAGGTCATAAACATTTGAAAAATAGGTTATAATGACCACTCTATAAATGATTCTCTAACCAAAGTTTAGTAACCATAATCGATGCTATATAATGCACACTAGACTTTGCCAGTGTCTTTTCAGGGGACTTTCTATTTGTATCATGTAGAGACTGCACATATTTCATGCTTTACTGATATTTTCGTTTTCTCTGTTTTGAACCTTGTTTTGTTTTGCAGGATATTTTATCCTCTCCTTAATTGTGCATTTTCATTTCTGCCATTTGAACTTATCTTTCTTTAAAATGAAGTAAAAATAATATTGCTTTGAAAAGTAATAGGTAGTGAAGGTTTGTATGCACTCACAAACTTACACATTGAACATATAAAAATTTAAAATGGTTCCATCAATTTAAATTTTTTTTTTTATGATTTTAAGATTATTGTATTTCTTTAAAGTAGGGTATTCAAATGTTGCTCACACTTTTGATTCAACTTTTGAATTCAATTCATATAAATATATAAAATATGTTCAATTGAAAGTTCTGTTGATGGAAAGGGTTTATCTTTTGCTAGTAAAAGAAATTGTCTTCCACGGTGTGTTTCTACACTTCTTAATTCACTCTTTTTTTATTCTATGCTACAAAATATGCCCTCTGCTTTCATATTAACGGATAATCATGCAGCATGTGACTAAATTCATATTTGATGCGTTTTTGTCAAATACTAAAATATTAACCATGTAGCTTAAAATATATATTATAAAAGAAAATATTAATCATGTAAGTTAAATTTTGATTTTTAAAATTTAAAATGATTAGTTTTTAGTGACCTACTGCTATTTTTGTTGCTGATATTTGTATCAAAAAACCATGTAAACTACCAGAGATATGGCATGACCCATTGTATATACCAGACTTATGTTTCAGTGAGTTGGTCACCTTAACTGTTGAAAACTGTCAGTTTTTATCAGATGTCGTGCTACCCTTCCATTTACTTCTTTATTACCAAAATTGGAGGCATTGGTAGTTGAAAACTGTGATTCTTTGAAAACTATATTTGATGTCAAATATATAACAAAAGACACATTGGTTCTTGGAGGAAGTCCACGTCATCAAGTGCAGCTCCATGAAAAATTTCAGTGCATCCAACAAAATAGATAATTCCATAAAGTGGTATTATTCAGAATATGCGAGAGCCCGAAAGGAAACTGATCTCAATTCTGCTCTAAACAGAACTTCACCTTAATTGTTGTGATTTTTCTAACTTTATCAATTTTTATCCGTTCTCAGGAGACTTGAAGATGAACTTTTCAACCTCAAGTAAGTCTAAGTCAAAACTTGAAGTGAGTACTCATTCTTAATTACCTAGTACTCAACCTCCAAGACTTGAAGTACAAATTCCAACCCCAATTACAACTCAAGCAAATATTCAACAAGGTTCTTCATTTTCATTTTCCCCTCCACTTCCATCTGCATCTCAAGCAAGTATTCAACAAGGTCCTAAATATGCTTGTCCTCCACCTCCATCTGCACCTCAGCCAAGTAATTTGTTTTGTCATATTCTATATATATTTTGTATTCTGTTTTATATTCTGTATTTTGTATATATTCTATTATACATTAGATTTTGTATATATCAATTTGATTTTATATTCATTTTTAGGAATATCTAACCAATGTATTTTTTCAAGGACCTTGAAAGTGAGGATATCTTGAACTAGCCAACCCCCAATTGCACCTCAATCTAATCCTCAGCCACCACATCAATCTTTTCCTGTATTTGAACCAATAATACCAACTACATCACATTCATATTCTGAAAATGAAGAGGAAGAAAATGAGGAGACTGAGTTGCAAGTAGTTGAACAAAGGCCTGTAACCCGAAAAAGACCATGGTTTGTTAATGTGATTGGTAAGCAACTATGTACAAAGTACTACCTAATATATTATACATATATTTGTCTTTATAATAAATTAGTAACAATTATTTTCTCACATTCCGTAGATGATCAAGGAAAGAGAATTACAAAACAACTACGAACCAATAATGTGTGGCATTTACCTCCTAATGAAAGGATTGTTGTGCAGTGGAATAATGAGGGCCAACCAATTGCAGATGGTGGAGCATTATTGAATAGGTTCTTAGGTAGCATTGCAAGAAGCTCTAATTCTCTTCCCATTAGCTATTCTAGTTGGAAGAAGATTCCTAAAGAGAGTTGCCTCGTGATTTTACTATGCATCATGCACCAACGGTAATATCTAAATCTTCATTAAATTAATATATGTTTGATATTATTATTTGGAAAATTATTAATTATCATTATTTTTTATGTTAGGTATCTGATCAAGGAAGTATTCCTAATGAAGAAACAAATAATCAACATCAAGCCCCGCATTAGACGATATTATTCGTTTACTTTTAGAATATGTCAACAAATATGCCTCTAGGAAACTTTTGGTTAATTATGCTAATGGGGAACAACTATGATTTCCTTTTACATTTTGGTTCATTGGTCCACTTGCTTATTATGTCATTATCATTCAAATGCTACCTCTCCAACACTTATTATATTAAGAGCATTATGACTCCTAGTCCACTACTAGTACTATTTGAATGAATATTTGTATTGATTGTTTATTTTGAAGTGACCTTGGAGTTTTTACTTTTTAGTTAATGAGATGTGTTATGAAAATGAATACTTTTATTGAAACTTAGCCTCTAAGAGTATTCAATTTATTTATATTAGGGTATGGTCATACAAAATGGTTAAGTTACTTTTCTTTTTGTTTTGGTTGTATTGTCAAATGTAATCATCCTCCAAAATAATAATGAAAACCAAAATGTTAAGTTGTCAAATGTTTTTAGAACCCCAAGCATTAAAGGAGGTTTTCTGAACCCCAAGCATTAGCGGGGGTTTTTGAAACCCCGGGCATTAGCGGGGGTTTTCGAAATCCCAAGTAAGTTGCGCTAGTTCCAAAGATTGCTAAAAACCCCCGGTAATCTGTTAGTTACACTTGCTCTTCCAAGGCAATTACAAACCCCTGGTAAAACCATTAGTTGGGGTTAAAACCCTCAGAAATACCAAATAAAATCTCCACTAAAAATAATTATTTTTGTAGTGTTATAATTAAATGATTTGAAAGGATTGATTTGTTAATTTGAGTATATGTAATTATTACATTTATTAAGTAAATATAATTTTGATATAATTATGTATAATTAATTAGTTTTATATATTATATTTAATTTTTTAATTTTGGTTATATTTGTAATGTTATTGGTTTATAAGTTTATTAATTGCCGATAAATTTTAAATTTAATGTCATTAGGATTAAATTTTATATATATTATAATTAAGTTTTTAATTGTTGATTGAACCTAATAGTAGATAATTTAAATTGTATTAGAAACATAATTTTTTGGGTGTTAAATTAATATAATTAAATTTGAAATAAAATATTTATGGGAATATGAAGAGATGGCGGCAAATGAAATTATTGTATGTCTTATCAAGGTGTACAAACTGATATTTTGGAGCATGCTAATCTATGTGGTCATAACGTTTGGATTTGGAGGAGACATTTCCTTTAGTTTGTTTAAAAGGAAGTTCAATCACTATGGCTTTGTTTGTTCAGAAACGAAGAAGGAAAGCAGTTATCCTCAGGAGTTACAGAAGGGTCCGACCATCAAATGTCTACCTCCAAGGCTTCTAGCTTTACCAATTTCTACTAGAACTCTATGATGGTGATGGAACCCTTAGAGGTTGGTCCGTTTGCATGTTTCATTTTGTTTAAGTTTTTTTGTGTTTCATGTATAAAGTTACTTTATGGACGAAAGTTTAGATTTTTCTGTGATCGTTTGCTTCAAGCATGTCCTTTATTTTTTGTTCAAAGTTTTTATTTTTATGGATCGTTGTGGTTTTGTGTATCACAGGACTGGCTGGAGTTTGAAGAAGGTTTTGATGAACAATGGGGAAAATCACTACTGATGGGGACAAACTTTTTCAGTAATCCAAAAGGAAACGTGATCAACATAGAGTTTGAAGAAACTCTTCTTGCTCAAAGACAAATCCGTGTGGTTGAGCAGATAATGTGGCTTTATGAACTAAACGATGTTTATTACGTGTGTAGTCTTTATTGTGGAGATCGGTACTTTCGCATAAGGGTGTTCGATTTGGACTGGAATGAGGTTGTGTATCCTGGTAGAAGAAACAATGGTCTTGCTTGTGACCCTTTGTCCTCAGTAAGATTTTTCCAAGCATTTAGGGTGCGGTTCATTCCAAACACGGTATGGAACTTTAGTCTATTTTTTTTAAAAAAAATTGTAGTGTAGATGTGTAGTTATAGGCTTTCTGTTGATTGTTGTGATAGTTGTTGATAACCTTGCTCAATTACTTCCAAATATTTTGTGAGCACAAAGTTTCGTTTAACGATCGGGTGAAGTGGTATGATCCTTTGTCACAGAAGTTTGAAATATATGTGGACACAGATGAGGGTGGGAGGATGGTATTGTTTGGTTCTTGTCAGTACGTTTCATTCTATGGGTTCATTTCTCCTTGTTTCCTACATTTAAATTATGTAGGAAACTATATCTTTGTTCACAGGATCTTCTCAGCCGAAGGAGTTGAAATAGATTATAAGAGAGATTTGGGCAATGCTTGCAACAGCCAAGTTCAAGCTGGTTTTGGTGATTATGAGAAAATATTAAGTTCTTATGATGTTCAATCATTTTCTTTGGTATGGTTCATATTTATAGTTATGTGTTTATAATTTTAGTTTATATTTATGTTGTTTTAACACATTTTGTTTCAATGTAGTATATGGATGCGAAGTTTGTAAAAGAATGCTTGGTGAAGGGGAGAAAAACTTACGTGCTAACAAATGGTCAATCACAATATTGGAACTGCAAAATTCGTTAGACAGGAAGGAGTTCATTTGAATGTTATCTGTCATGCGGTTGGAAGAGATTTTGTAAGGAAAATGCGATTGGAAGAAATTCCACCATGCTTGGCCCCACCTTGCTTGGAGAACGAGCCATCAATGTGGTGTATATGTGTCAACAATTTAATAATTGTTGCTTTAAATAAAATAGGCAGTGTTTGTACTATATTTCTGGTTCGGAGAAAAATAAAATTCTTAGATAAACAACAACCGAAGACCGTTGCTTCTTTATATTTTATGTAATGATTTTTTAACCGTTAACATATAAATGTGGCCTAAAGCTTAAAATGGTGTAATGTTGAAATATGATTAGAGTAAGAAACTTCCAAGATTTTATAACTGGGAGATGACGAATTATGTTTTATTTCTCCTTGGAATCGTACTAAAAGTACAGCTAGTAAATTATATGATCAAACAAAGCCACTTGCGGGTTTCTTTATCAATGGTAAGAGATCACAATAAGGACAAATTTAGAAGATATATAATACAATTTGGAAAACTCTACCAATCAACTTCTTCAATTTCTACTTGTGAGGGCCTTCACAACTATTGGACTCCTGACATAATGGATGCCATCAGACCATATCAGTTTTCCAAACACGTAGTTATTCGTAGCCTTTCCTTTCATGATCTTAAAGGTTACTTTAAAGCGTTTTTCTTCACCAACATTTCTGAACTTTAAGATGCTTGGCTTCACAGAAACAGTGATTCCGTTCGGGTTTTGAACGTGAGCAATGTATGTCCTTGGAGAACCAACATTTTTCAATGTCCTCGTAACTGTCACTGAGTCAGAGAGATTTGGAACTGTGATTGAGGGATAATTCAGGTTGAGGAGACTAAATTTCTTGCGGCACACATATGACGAACCTTCTGTGAATACCGAGATTTGTGTCTCGTTGTATCCTAAAGCACATAAGAAGTTTAGGTAATCACCAATTGTTGTGTCATAAACTAATCCCGGATCCATTGCTATGTTTGGTTGAACATGTCCTGCCCCGTAACCGAATGGTGTTGACATGTCATCAGTAGCATTCAGCAGAGGCTCCACTTCATTATCGAGTGTTGTGGCTGAAAGTAGCAGAGGACAAATTATCAACTTGTTAGCAGCTATATTTACCTCTAACTAATCCAACTTGCGTATTTCTAACATATTTTAAGACAAAGTTTAGATGCAGTTTCATAAATGTTTTGTTTCACTGTTTGCTCGTGACAACCTCTGTTTTACAAATCAGAATGAAGATTAATTATTTCGATAATTCATGTAATAAAGGTATCTATTAAAGGTCGACAATCAGTTAATTATTGAGATGAAATCACAGTTCTTATCAACTAACAGTGCCTAATTTTTCTAAAGAGATTTATGGTAGATTGGTTTGAAGAAAAAGGATTGAATTGTGAGAAACCTTGACTCACCTGTGGTCATGATTGCTGATTTAATAGCAGCTGGACTCCAGGAAGGATAGGAGGCTCTCAACAGTGCCACAATGGCTGAAACATGAGGACACGACATTGATGTTCCTGAGAGTGAATTATAAGGAATCCGACGCTTATCAAACACTTGATTGGTTGGTCCTTGGGCTTCAGTATAGGCTGCTATAACTGACACTCCCGGTGCAGTGACATCAGGCTGAATATTAGGACAAAGTAGAGTTGCTAGATAGTTATAGATCTAAGGCATGACAACAAATTTGAAGGAAAATTATAGTTGGTGAGTAATGGCACCTTTAGGATCTCTGGCACGACAATATTGGGCCCTTTTGATGAGAAAGCAGCCATAGACGGTGCTGGCTTAGTACCCAATTGAGTCTTTGGATGTGTAATATACGCCACTGGGAACCTAGCAATAGATTATTGTTTACATGTTGAATTGATGTAATTGGTGAAGAAAAATTAGAATGGGATCTTACTTTGTTGAGTTGATGTAATTGAAGACAGAAGTACCATCAGTGAAATTGATATGAGAAGCAGGAAGGACATGAGGATCAGCTATAATTTCATTGCCACTGGCCCTGTCATTAGCAAGGACCATTCCCACGGCACCAGCTAGTAAAGCTTGCTCTCCTTTGTCCACTCTCGCATTTATCCCTCGGAGACATACCACGATCTTTTCCCTCACCTTCTTGGGATCCAAGGTCCCATTCTGGCACAGCACGCTACATGCATGTCAAGTGTAAGTGCTGATTTTCAACCACTCATGCCAATAATGAGTTTCAGACGTTTTATACTTACGCATCTTCTGTTCTTGCACTGCCCAATTTACCATCTGTAGCTTTAATAATTGGGTACAACTTTTGTTCCAATCTTGCAGCTGATAAGCTTTCACCCTTCAAATCAACCAAACAACATTATTCACAAATTCCCAAATCGCTACATTTTGCAACACCAACAATTTAAAATAATGACTTTCATGGTATGTTGAAAACCAAAGAAAATTTATCAAATTCAAGGAGATTAAAAAAATGATAAATCGTGATTTATTGTTGAACCTTAAATTAAATTTAATGATAATTATGTCACCCCTTAACTTAAGAAGAATTAATAAAATTTATTTAAGCTGCATTATCCAGTTACATATAATGTTTAACAAAATTATGAATTTATTATTTTAAAAAGTCTATTTAAAATTATTTCTTGTTAGTTTTGTTTTTTTGTAAGAGAATGATTTCTTGTTAACTAGTTGCAATATTAGTTAACACTTTAAACTTTCACACTTTGTTTCGTTCAATGAAAGTTAAAAATTGAAAATAAAAAGTAGATCCACCACAAAATAAAATTGAACAATAAGAGAAAGAATGAGTCATAGAAAAAAGCGAGGTCAAGTTACCAATTAGATCTTTAATCTTGTTATTTCTATTTTACTTCATCCAAATTACAAATTCTGAACAACAAATATAGCGAAAATAAAATTTAACCTTTCCCATTCTTCTACTTTAATTTTAATGAATCTAAAATCTTTTTTCATTCATTGATTTTTATGTAGTTATTTTCACCTTGTTTTTCTTTTTAAAAAATCTTATCGGTGAAAACGACACTCATCAAAATAATAAATTCTAATATCAGTTATACTTTGTATATAAAACTAATAAGATAATTATTTTTAGTCCATCAAATTTGATATATTATTTCTGATGATTCACTGATTCAAATTTTCCATTCTTTTACTCTACTCAACATTTGTCACTGTATATTAATAAGTGACATAAGTTTTTGAAAGTTTATTAAAATTTTAAATACGATTTTAGTGGTCCCAAAATAAAAACTTGTATATTTTGAATTTCTAATTAAAAAACTTATATATTTTAGTACTTTCATTTTTTTGAAATACTAATTTTACCTTGAACCATTTCTATTTCATTCTCACAAATCTAAAATCTCAGGTAAAGGCGCAATAATCCCTATACCAACTAAAAGAAGCATTTATCAAAGCTTATCTAACAATGCTATCCAAATAATCCTTATAGATAACTCGAAAACCTTGTAGCATTGTTAAAAATAGTAGTGGGAAAAGGAGAAAACCTTGAAGGTGATATCGTCACCGAGGACAACATAAGCTGGGAATTCTCTATCCATGGTGCTGGCGGCAACCGTAAGATGCCAGGGTGCAAGATTTTCTACAGTGGCATCCGCAGGCCCACTATTTCCGGCGGAGCAAACCACCACAATTCCTTGCTTGGCTGCATGGAATGATCCAATCGCCACGCTGTCATTCAGCAGGCTGGAGGCTGAGCCACCGAGCGACACTGATAGCACATCGACACCGTCGTGGATGGCCTCGTCAAATGCGGCCAAGATATCAGCGTCGAAGCACTCGTCACCGGCGACGGGGGGCCAGCAGACCTTGTAGGCCGCCACGCGGGCTTTGGGCGCGCCGCCCTTGGCTGTTCCGAAGCCCTGGCCGAAGACGCTAACTCCAGGGACAGCGTTGCCGGCAGCTGTAGAGAGGGTGTGGGAGCCATGGCCTTCCTTGTCGCGTGGGGATTCAAAGGAGGAGTCCAGTGGGCCCGCTGCCGAGGCGTAGCCCTTGTTGAAATACCTTGCACCGATTAGCTTCCTGGATACGCATTCAACATCTTCAACTTAGTGCGTTTAATTCAAAACACTTCTTTATCTTTAATATATATATTCAGAGAAGTGAGATCTCAAGACTAATATAATATCATATTAAATAAATAAAAATTATTTATTGTTTTACTTTATAATCTTGTTTTATTAATTACAAAACCTCGTATCTTTTTAACATGTAAAGATAAAAAAATAAGATAAAGGATTAAACTAACAGTCCAATTAACGACAAAATTTAATTAAAAATATAAAAAAAATTATAACTATCTAATAAAAAAATTTAATACCAACTCAATCAAATATACTCATATTTATAAAAAACTTAAAACTTAATTAAAATTTTATTAAAAGTTATTAACTTTGGTGACAAACCTTTTAAAATAAAATAAAAAATAGATAATACGTTAGACCGATACATGAATTCTAATAAATTTTAATGATTCATGAAATAAATATAAGATCTAAATTCATATGATTCAGCTCATATCTTTGGATGTCGGAGATGTTGTGGCCCCAATTTTTTAAATTTTGTATATGTATAATAAAAATTTATGAATTAAGTTAAGTAAAACTTTAATTTTCTTTATAAAACACAAGTCAGTTTCATTCCCAAAACACTCTCACTTTCCTTCGTTTCCAATTTCTCCTCTCAGTTCCTCGTCACTCTCTAATAGCTTGAGCTCTTGTTCATCATCTAAACGCTTCCTTTTTCCTCTCTTCTTGATTTAGCATAAACACTTGAGGCAATTGCAGAATCCTCCGTTCAGGCTGAACATTTTCCTCCTTTGCGTAAGTTGTCACCCAAGCGAGAACTTATTGCTTGAGCGAGAGAAGTCTCGCCTGAACAAGAACTCGTAGAGTTTTTATCTGCTCTCTGTTTTGAGCCTCGCTCAAGTGAGAATGACCCGCTTAGACGAGAGAACATATGTCGCTTGGACGAGACCTTTTGGCTTGAGCGAGAACTACTACAATAGAGTATTTAGTTTCTGTGAGTTATGGATGAATTAATACCTTTAATTCTAAAGCATGAATCAGGAGAATGAGCGTGTATGAGATGGTGTTTGATAACAAGTGTGAATTTAATGTGTGATTTCGAATAGGAGAGATGTTGTGATTTGAGAATTCCAAGGAGAAATTCTAAAGAGTATGTTTTTAGTGTGTGTAAAGGCATAAAGACTCACTATTGGAGGTATCCTAAGTTCCTTTGAAAAAGAAGTATTAACTATTTGAATCTTGCTCTGGCTTAACTTTATTGTAACAGTTGGACCTTCATTCGTTCCTTCCATATTTTGTGCAACCATTTTGGAATAGCTCCCACCTCAAATATGTTTCTTTATTTCTTTAAGTTTAAGAGTTATCCTCAGCAAATGTGGGCTTTTATAAGTAATGTTATTGGTAGAGGTTTATTAAGATTATTCAAATTTTCCTACAAAGGATTAAGTGTGCTTTTCTAAATATTCAAGCACCCCCTCACAATCTAACCCTATCAGAGGGCTTCCCTTTATATCAGACTAGGAAACCCCATCTTTAAGGTGCTCAATAGGTGGAAGACCTTGAAATACCCGAGCAGGAACATTGCCCCATGCTAGAACGATTGGACACCTTTTTTAGACTAAGGAATTATTATGCCTTGAATATGGACGAGTAGATTAAAATTTTACATTGGTATAAATCCTTACTTGTTCTTATCTCAAATACTTTTATTTTTATTTCTAACTAAGTGTTTTCCACAAAAGCTTAAATGTTGATATCTAGAAAAGAGTTAGCCCAATGACTTAAGCAAATCAGGAATGCCCAGGCTTCGAAAGTTGCCTCCTCTACTCGGGGGGAGATGCCAAAGAGGCCCTTAGTTCTGATAAAGAGCCCACACCTTTCGACTAGCTCTTAACTAAGCGTGAAGTTATTAAAGGAAAAAAGATTGCTACCGCTGCAGGTGTTGTCACATCTTAGGGTTTTTCGATAGGGTTCATTACGATGAGATTACATAAATGTGATATGAGCCTAACCCATTAAGGAATTGACACCAACCAAAAACCTTATCCCTTTGTTTGGATGAAGCGTTTCAACAATTCTAAGAAATTGAAATGCAATGCATTTGAATTTGCTACAATTGAATTCTCTTCATTTTTTAAATAATTTGTTTGGATAAAGTAATTGAAATATCTTACATTTCAATTTCTTGTTTGGATAAAATAATTGAATTTCTCTTATGAGATAAACTTTCATTTTAACAATATTTATTTTAATATATAAAAATTTGAAATTAAATTTAAAAAATATATTAGTCAATTTAAAATATTTAAATTCAATCAAATTTCATTTGGGTCGACTCAACTAAATTCGACAAATTTTTTGCCGACATAAACTCAGTTCAATTTGGCCAAATATAGGTCAAGGTCGACTTGGTTGAATTTGACTAGGGACGAGTCAGCCAAATTTGATCGAGGTTGACTCAGCCAAATTTGGTTGAAATTCTGATGGATCCAACTCGATTAAATTTCGCCAAATTTCGGCTAGGGCCAACTCTGCTGCATTCAGCCAATTTTGGTCGGGGATAACTCAGTCCAATTCGACTGGGTCGACTCTGCCGAATTTCAGCCAGAGTTGACTCGACAAAATTTTGATTGGGGCTTATTTAGCTAAGTTTTGCCAAATTTTGGCTAGGGTCAATTCAGCCAATTTTTGGAGGGCACCATTTGGGCCGAATTTTGGTCGAGGTTAAGTCGGCGAAATTTTGCCAAATTTCAGTTGGTGCCAACTCGACCAAATTTTTGTAAAATTTCGGTCAGGGTCAACTCAATCAAATTTGTCCAAATTTCTCTCTCGGCCAACTAGGTTAAATATGACAAAAATTTTGATCGAGGTCAATTCGGTCAAAATCAGCCAAGGTTGACTCTATCGAAGTTGACCACTATTTGGCCAGGGTCAACTTGGCCAAATTTCGAACATATCAGACTCGACATAATTCAACATAGTTTCAGCTAAGTTCAACTTTGGTTTTATTTGACCAAATTTTTGTCGGGGACAACTTCATTGAATTTGGCAGAATTTTATTCGGAGTCAACTCGGTCGAATTCAACCCAATTTCGTACGAGGTCGATCCAATTGAATTTCAATCGGGACCAACTCTGCCAAATTGGACCAAATTTGATAGATTCAGCCCTGGTTAAATTCCGACAGCACCGACTGAATTAGGTCAAGTCGGTCGTGACCAAAATTTGGTCGTACTAGGTTCTGACCAAATTTCGATCAAGTTGTCTCCAACCAAATTCGTTTGAGTTAGTCGTAGCCAAATATTTATTCAAACTTCGTCGAGTTCGCCCTAACTGAAATTTGTATGAATTCGGGCAAGTCAGTCCGAATCAAATTTCAACCAAGTTGGCACCAAACAAAATTTGATCGAGTTCACCCGAGTTTGTCTTAGTCGATTGTTGGTCGAGTCGAGCCCGACCTCTTTTTATCTTGACCAATGAGGAATCCCACAATGTGTGAAATTTCAATTTCTTTCTCTTTTTTTAGTGAATTTTAAATTTTATTATTTTAGTTATTTGAATTACCTTCTTAAAATTCCTCAATTTCAATTTCTTTTTAATTTCTTCATCAAAACAAGTTATTTTACTTCAAAGAAATTCAAATTCTTTAAATAAATGAATTAACTCTCTTAAATTGTTTCATTCACACACAACATATAATAATAAGTTTATGAATTTCTTTTTTATATAATATTTAACTTTGTTATTTTATCCCATAAATAATTTACACTCATACTTCGATTATTCTCAATAATAACATAGTTATACTTAGGCAAATTATAAATTTATAGCATTTACTTCATTTAGACTTTACTTTTAATTTAAGACGCACATTTTAAATAATTAGTCTTAATTTTTATTATGCAAGAACTTATTATAATTAATTAGTTCTACAGACATAAGAATCCAAGTTGAGTTTTAAGAATTCTCTTACGTTAAATGGCAAGAATATTGATTCTTACTATTCAAAAAAGTTTTCATTCAATCAGCACATCTCCTTAAATGCTCAATTTCGGTCCACTTGTTTGGTTAAAATCTTTTTAAATTAGCATAATCAACGAATAATACTTTTTTTTAGAAATTGATAAATTATAAATATATTTTATTAAGAAATAATTTTTAAATTTATGAAAACAATATGTGGTCAACTTTGAAAGATTGAGCCACGACAGAAATCAATTGGGCGGTGAGTTTTTGCGGCACATATCTTTCATTTAATTTCATTCTCGTAAGTGTAAAAATGATACAAAATAATAAGAAAACGAAAACTAGTAAGTCAAAAAATGCACAATTCAAATGAATGCACTTAAACCTTTTCATTGAATGCCAATTAAATAAGAGTGCCCAAAGATAAAAGGTGGGAGGAATTCAAGAAATAGCTAATCATAATAGATTTTTCAAAGAGATCATCGAGAACATGGACAGAAACTCAACTCACAATTAATACTATTTTTATTCCAAAATTTTAAGATAATAGATTTTTATTTTTACATTATATTTATCTTTTTTATTTTTACTCGATGAATGATTTGGATTACTCAAAGAATATCGAAGAAACTCAAACGAAAATAGTACCTGTTGCATCGAAAAGTATGATCAACTCCATTGTCACAGATTCCTCTCCACTTTGATGGAATTGGTCCCAATCCTTCTTCACTAAAGCTATTTGATTCAGGCCAAACACCTAAAAGTATGTGGTGGGAGCAAAAGATTGGAAAGAGTGTGATCAAAATAAGATAAGCATAAAAGAAGATTCTACTTCTACAATCTATCCTTTTCAATCTCATCCAAATGCCCCTTAAAGCTATCATCAGGTCTTGTTTTAATTCTCATTGCCCCCACCCACAGGTTGGCCAACATTTTGAATTGAAGCTGAAGTATGCCCTTACCAATTTTTTTGGTGCTGAAGTAATATAACCACAAAAAGTTTGGAACATGATCAGGTTATTGATAACATTTCTAATATGGGAAATCGGTGTAATGTATAAATTAGAAAATATTGTAAGTGTACTTAGAAAAGAAGTAGTGTACAAGCTATTGACTACAAGATTCAAATTAATAATATATTAACGTTTTTGAAATGATCGAAGTTTAGAAACAGATCACGTGAGTGTAGTAGTCAACGATCTAGATAAAAACATTATAATAAGAAGAAGAATAGTAATAATAATGAAACCCAATTAGTTGGAAGCTGTTGTTGACCAGTTTGAAAAGAATAACAAGTTTTAAGCACATAAATCAGGAAACTTACCTGTATCCAGGTTTCCAATTATGACTCCTTCACCAAATCTGGCTTTCTTCCAGATTGAGGTAGATGGGATGATCCCTTTATGCTCTAGCCCCATGAATTCCCATGAACGAGTGGTGTGTAGCTTTCTCCCACTGTTCTTAAAAACTGATAACACTTTGGGGTGCTCTACAAGCAAGTTTGGAGAAGAAGGGTAGGCTCGTAAAGAGAGAAAGGGAACACAGAGAATAGGAAAAAAAAGGAGGATATATGATTCTTACTTGCTATCTCGGCAGCTACTTCTTCTTCCAAAGTTGCAGCAAAACCATTGATGTGTCTTGTGTATGAGTAAAAGATGGAGTCCTTGGCTGTATTATGACTACAAAAATGCAAACTCAAACATTTCAATTGGTGCAAATTTGTACCAATAAGATGCTGTAATTGGAGCTTTTTCAAACCTTCCCAAGTAAGATTCCAGAAACTCATAGTGGGACTGTGTGACTTGATTGAAGTCAACGAAAGATGAAGATAATGCTGGGCCGTGTGAGTGAGCTCCCAAGTACACCACATATGACTACAATTGAAATGGCGCAGAGATTAGAGCACAACCTAGGATTTTATCTTTTCAACTGTTTTTCTTTTATCTTCATTCAAGATTGCAAATTGCCAGGCCTCACCTTTTTCACTGCAAAGCTGGGTCTCTGCAGTAGACACACAAGAAGAATTTGGAGAAGTTGGATGATGGTTGAACTTGGTAGCCTCATTGTTTACCCTATAGGAAGCTTCTCCTTCGCCTTTCTCCTTGTTTTGAATGAAACAGAAACAAAACCTTGGGTTATTATATAAGGTAACAATCCTTGTAAAAAACATAAAGTTAGTGTACTTTGTTTACATATCAATCGGATTCAGTTCACCAATATCCGAGAAACTAAAACAAAAAGCGTACCTATTGCAGTGGTCACATATTATTCCACACTCCACTTTTGATGGAATTGGTCCCAATCCTCCCTCAAAGAGTGTGATAAAAAAATAAGATAAGAATATTGTAAATAATAAAAATCCTACATCATGGTCCTGTTTCAGTTCTCATTGGCCCCACCAATTTTTCACGCCTAGAGTTTAGGCAACTTTTTGAATATGAAGCTGATGTATGGCATTACCAACTTTTTTATTGGTGACCTTATCATGACATCCTTGGACTGTATCCAGCTTGCCACTTGTAGCCCCACCTTACAGCATAAGCACACACTTTTTATTTTATTCAATGGACAGAACTCATAATAATGTGTACTTCTGTCCCAATCTAACTACCATTTATGACCAACCTTATGCCTAAAAATATATACACAGACTAAATTTTATCACACTTTCTTAAGTTTTAAATTGTTTAAAATAATAATATGTAACAGAAAAAAAAATCTAATATATATATATATTATATATAACTGACAAATGACAAGAAGAAGTTGACCACATTGCAAAGGTGGTCCCTTTGTGATAAAACAACTGGAAGTCGGCTACTCCGTTAGTATTCTCCAACCTTTTCACGTTCATTGTAATCTAACCACAAAAAGTCTTGCCGAATATGTAGCAATTGTTAGAAAAATATGACGAAAACACAATAAATAAATTTTATGGCGAATGAAAGATCTATTCATGGTGTACTTCTTGAATATTTTTAGATACTCGATGGGTAACCAATTTATTGAGTCTATAATGATTTAATTAAGAAAAATAAAAGGATGTACTTTTTATGGGCTCCCGACTCATTATGTAATTTAAATATGCAACACTTGCATCAGGTTTGAGAAAAGAAAAAAATAGAGTGAGACATAGAAAAAGAAGTTGTGAGTGTCTTTGGTAAGAAGCCATTAGAGATAGTGAAGAAGAAGAAGAAAAGAGCAACCGATTTATCCTGTGCAAGTCTGTGCAGAGAAGCTACCTTGGAGAAAAGATTTCATTCCTCTTCTCATATATTGGGGTTCACTCTATTGTTTATTTAAAGTACCCATTGGGGTTTGTTATCCACCTCACCTTGTTGATGAAGATAATAATGATCCGTTTATCCTTGGAATCTCCAAAAATTTGTGGTGGTGTACCCATTAACTTTTATTAGTGGAAGTTCTTACTGCACAAGATCCTGTGGATTTTTCCTCCATATTGAGGATTTTCCACATTAAAAGTTTTGATGTTTGTCGGTTTCTCCCTTCTCTATTTTATGCATTTTATTATTTTGCATATTATTTATTCAGAGAAGATTTGATCTGAGTTTTGCTTTCGCACTTGGTGATCTGTTTTTCTTTGAGATCTTCCCAACACTCAGAACTAACAAGAACTCTTTTTATAGAGTAGAAAAATAAACCCAAGATCATAGAATGATAAGAAAAGAAGAGAGTTTGAGCAAGGAGTTGTGAATCTTTTTTTACCTTTTGGATAGCACTAAAATACCTATTTATAGGTTAAAATGCACCAGTGCATGAAGGGCTTTTGGCAGCAGTTATTTTTATGTTCTGCACCGGTTCCTGAACCAAAGCATATTGGGACGAGGCCAAAAGCCTTCACCTTTTGGCCTCGGGTGTAACCCGAAGCCATAGATCCACGTTTATGTTTCGGTTATCCTGGAAACTGAGGCCATAGAGTCTCTAAATTTTTAGAGATTCATTGCAGCGAACCTCACTACTGTTCGCCGCAGCGAACCTCACTACCGTTCGCAGCAGCGACCCTCACCACCATTACCTCGCCACGAACTCCACCGCAGTGAACCTCACTACCGTTCGAAACCCTAATCGCGAGAGATCACTACGCTGCCTCCATCTTTAACGCAGGAGCGATTTAGATCGCGCCTGAACCACCTTTGCACCACAAACAAAAAAACGCGAGTTCTTCTCCGCCACGAACACGAACTTTGCACCTCTAAACCACCTCCATAGCAGCACCTTTGAACCTTCATCAGAGCAACCGCATCAGACCATTGCGGCAGCAATCCGCCACGAACACGAACTCGCTGGAACAAACCCACCTTCCTGCACCTTTGACGTATAGCCACAACGCCACAACAAAGTGGCACGGAGCAATGACAACCTTCATCGAAGCACAGTGGTGGTTGTGGTGGACGGTGGCGCAATGGTGCGACAGAGTGTGGTGGAGTTCGCGCAAAGAGAAACAACAACTTCAAGTTTGGGACGAAGATGAATAGTGATGGGTTCGTGAATTTGGAACCCTAAAAATGGAATATGGCCTCAGTTCAATTAATAACTGAGGCATATAGTGGAATAGGCCTTGGTTCTATTCCACCCGAGGCCAAAGCCTCTGCTATTAGTGGCAATTTTGAAAATTTGGGGAACTTTGAGGCGTTATAGGCCTCGGTTGAGTGATAACCAAAGCATAAAAGCCCTTATAGGCTTCGATTGGATTGGGACCCGAGGCAAAAAATTTCAAAAATGCCACTGCGTCTTTATAGGCTTTGGTTCCACAATAATGCAGAACTGACAACGCTCCTCCATAAGGCGATGTAAAAACGCGATTCTACACTAGTGATGGGTTGAGAAAACCCAACCTCCTACGCCAACGTTCCTCAATGAGCCGCGGAACTGACAACTCACCCATTATACCTGCAAAAGAGGAAATGCAATGTGCAGCTGGATTTTGCGATTAATTGTTGCCAAATAATGAAGGAGTCATGGCAGAAAAGGTGGGCTTCAATTCAAGCAATCAAAAACAAACTATAATGCTAAGAAATTCTTTTTGCAATATTATATAAACTCTGTTTTTACAACAATCCTCCACATAATGAAAAAGGAAGAGATAGAAAGAACAAAAGAAGAAAATCCTTAGTCTCACATAGGATGTAATGCATTATAGCTAGTATTACATGTTATATGAACTAATCATAGATTGAGAAACTTAAAACACATGTAGTTGGTATAATAAGATATATGAACCAAAACACTTAGTGTGTGTTAGCGGTTTATCAATCACAATACACCATCACAATTCTTGTTTTTATCGTTATATTGTGCTTATTAGGCCATGCACGTGCCTAGTATTCATGAGTGCTATAGAAATCATATCAAAATCTCATACAAGTGGCCACACTCAACCGTCATATAGGGGATTTCATTAAGTGCATGCTGTAAGATCCGTGAAATTTAAGTAATTAAATAATTAATAATCCTATTTGGTCATCCTCATCTTCCTCTTGGTGGGGTTCTATTCTCTTGTTGATCCAACCCATCATGAAACTCATCTTGTTGTTGCTTCATCAACCTTTCTACCATGATTAACAAACAGATCAAGGTAACAAGAACAATATATATATATATATATGGTGTTCAAAAATTTTCTCACCCATTCATGCGTTTGCACTCACATATTGGCTTTCACTACAAGAAAAAACCCTATTACCTACAGTCAAAATCCGTATGTAACTCACAAAATCTGTAGATAATATAGTCGTAGCTAACGTTACCTACGGATAAATCCATAGGTAATTACATACCGATATATCCGTAGGTAATTACATATGGATTAATTTGTAGATAATTACATACAGATTATTCCGTAGGTAATTACATACAGATATGTCCGTATGTATTTACCTACTAATATGATCTGTAGGTAATGTGTTTACCAGTTTTAATAAAAATATTTTTTTTCTACAATACCTACAAAATATTGGGCAACTTGAAAGTCATCATAAATGTTCAAAATAATTATTACAATAATAAATATAGAAAATTTATAATAAGAAAATTAAGAGTATCATTAAAGTAAATAATTGTGATTACAGTGATTGTATCTAAGTTTAACAATGAGAAATTTAAACACTATACAATACAATAATCTTAATAAAAAAAATCCAACCATAAGCTTAATGTCTAAGAGCAATTCTTCCGTGAAAATTTTAAATCATATACAATCCAACCATCATAATAAAAAAAATTAAACTAGCAACAATATATCTAAAATCAATTATCTGGTGAGAGCTATTTTCCAGGATCATGAGAGCACATATAAATGATTTAGAATCACTCTTAACCTTGTCAAACTCTTTCTTCCCACCATGTGGAATTCCTGAAAAAAAAATTACAAAAGAATAATTATTATCTTAATAAAAGTTGTCCCATTAATATTAATTATATTTTTATATAATATGCAAAAAAAATATAACCCCTATATACTATATAACTCGAATATACCATACATTTCTTTTTTTTAGCAATTAAAAGTTCATACATATTTTTATATAAAATTAATATATATATATATATATATATATATATATATGTATGTATAAAAGACATGTATGGTAGGATGGGATCACAGGCACAAGGGAAACAACCACCTATATACACATGGGAAACAGCGTACAAAACGTATGGTGCTTTATGTCCTAAACAAATATATAATTCTTTTAGCAATTAAAAGTATGAGTAATTATAAATATAAAACGATTTTGTTGCAGCCTCAATGAAAAGCAAAGCTCTAATTATTATGTCAATTTCTTATATTGTTGCAGCCCCATTGAAAAGAGTTAAGCCATAGTCTAAATTTCCCTCATGATTATTCAGCAACTTCTAAATCTCAAGGTACAATATAAAATTGTTTCAATGAACATTGGATCTATAATCAACCTCACCATGGTACATAATAACCATCAAACATATTTTAAGCTTTTGATACAGTAAACGCTTCATCTGTTAAAAAAAAATATTTGTAACCTTAACCACGATGAGACTCATTAAATTGTTCTTTAACAATTCTAATTTGTTAGTTGAAGCCCCAAATGCATTAAACTCATATAAATGCACTACATCAGAGAGCAGAAAGGTAGCAACATTAGAAAACATTAGCATCAAATCCAAGACTATAACATTCAATTATTCAGTTAATTGTAAAAGAATTTCGATTTTTTTTGCACATATTTTTGGTCTTAATATGACATACAAGCAACAAGAAGCTTACCATGCCAACAACGAGAACAATTTTTTATCCTGCCAAAATCTGAACATATAAAAGCGTTAACAATGATAGTATCAAAAGGAAGTTTTTAAGAAAGAGGTAAAAAAATAGAGTTACCATTACTTGGATTCAACAGAATTGATTGTAAATTTTAAGCTAAGAAGTCAATAAATTACCTTAGCAAGACACAAATAACCAAAAAAATAGGTTAGGAAGTGAGAGGAGAAGGCAATAGTCATCCTGTGCTAGAACCATTCAGACTCCCACCAACCTGTTTCAACCCAATGTTCACTTATTATCTCTTTTATCATCCAATATGATTCTATATAATCTTTTTATCATAAATCTAAACAAGAGTATAGAAAATAAAGGATATAAGGTTTCAACCCACAAAACAATAGCTGAACTCTGAATTTGTTCCACTAATCACGATATCAGATGTGAGATCCAGGAAATTCATAAAAATTAATAATTAATAGAGTATAAGAAATGAGGGGTTGAGACTACCGTAAGAGAGTTCTTTGATAAATCCTAGACAAGAAACAATGTTAACCTAAGTGGTTTAGAGAACTTGATTATGTTGAGGGGACTTGGGTTCAAGTCTTGAGTATGTCATTAGTAAATTTATTTAATTCTGTTTTATTTTGCAATTATATCGTGAACGTTAAAGCATGATTTAGGTTCATACGAACGTTTGAATTAACAGGAATCATGTGATAGTTTGTTGGTGTTCATGTGTTTGATGGGTAGGAAGGATATGGGTTCGAATCTCGGCTAGAGTGAATATTATCCTTATGTTTATATTGTGTGGCTAGGGAGTTCTGAGAAATTGCAATCTAGAGAGGGAATTAGAGTGGAGGCAAGGAGGGGAGCATGTGCAATCAAATACCCAAAATTAAAGAAAACATATATTTTTGGTAAATTGATTCATGTTTGACAGATAGAGAGAGAAGATGAGTCCAACACATCATGGCATGCGATTTCTATCCAACAACCAAAACAATTCCAAATGAATTCTTCCTTGTTTTATTCGACAACAATTGATATGCTTCTGAATCTATACGATTTCATAAATTCAAATGTTGACTTATTTTTCCTCTCACTCACAAAAGTAATGTTCATTTCTTTTTTTTTCTCTTTCTTTCTTGTCACGTTCCCTCAATCTGGGCAAGGATTTTGTTAAACACAAAAATCAATCATGAATTTCATGTGAAGGACGGGAAAAATACTTTTCTATGCTATAAGAATTTGGAGTTTTGGGGGATTGTTCATTTGATCAAAGTTTGCA